>OCVV011361711.1_pt1 | contig 90703 bp, 99 predicted proteins | sample 1539721 | NCBI WGS metagenome assembly OCVV01 (sample SAMN02144230, study PRJEB22623) | gut metagenome | biome: sheep rumen | host: Ovis aries | place: New Zealand
CCATTCTTAACTCTAATAGTTTCAGTTTCGCCGTTGTCATAAGTTATAACAAGAGTACTCCATCCATCATCTTCTTCGCTTTCAGTCCATTCGCTATTAGCAATACCGTTACCTTTGAGAAAGTTTAGTGTAAACTTAGTATGTAAATAACCTTTAGCATCGATAGTTTCTTCTTTGTCAATAGTTATATTACCATACTTATCAATATTTGCGCCTTTAATAATATTAAGAAAGTTCTTACCTGGAGGACCTTGAACAATTTGAAAGGCTAAATCATAAATAATATTATTAAGAAAAATAAAGTCATCATACTTTTCTCTATAAACATATAAATCACCATTCTCATCGTTCATAGAAGCTACAAGATAGAGCTTAGCATCTACTCTAATAGCTTCAGCTTGAAGTTCATCAAATGTATTAAAAACTCCGCTAAGACCCCAAGGTTCACCCATATCTCCTTTTTCACCAGGAGCACCATCTAAACCTTTAGGACCTTGCAAACCAGTATATCCTCTAGGACCTCTTGGACCTTCTGGACCAGGAATACCTTCAGGACCTTGTGGACCTGTAGGACCAGGCAGACCAGGAAGACCATCAGCTCCTCTAGGACCAGTAGAGCCTTGGGGACCAGGGTTACCAGTAGCACCCTTATCACCCTTAGCTCCATCATGACCACGTTCTCCTTGTTCACCTTGAGGACCTCTCTCACCTTTGATTTCAGCTCTAAAAGTAGGGTCAGATAAGAATCTATAAAATTCACTAACCTGGTCATACAAATCTTGTATGGTTTTAGTCTGTTTATCAAGTGTATCAAGAGCCTTGTAATCAGGAGTGTAATCTCTTATAATCTTTCTTGGTTTAAGCATAATAATCTAATTATACATTTCTTCTACGGGCGTGCTAATCAAAAAGATTAACATTCTTATAATCAACTTTGAAATACTTACATATAGGTTTCATAATCCAAGACCAAAAAACAGGAGCAAGAATAGCACTGTTTAAGATAGCTTTAGTATCATTACCTAATAGATAGTATAGCACCCCCATAGAAAGAATTACCAACAACAACACAAGTCTTTTACTCCAAGTTGTTAAATCTTTGTGTCCATTTCTATCATTGATAAGTCTAATTATAAGATAAGTTAGAACATTAACTATGATGCAAAACGCAAAGTCAAAACTTTCAAGAGTAGTTTGTATTGTATTACTTAGTATCTCCATTATCTTTTAAATATTTTATTAAAATCAAGTCCGCTACTAACAAGATTAGCTATAACATTCATATTAAAATCATTAGCATTTTCTTGAGGATGATGTTTAATCCACGTATTAATAACTTTAATAATCTGTCTAAGCATAATATTATTCTCGTGAGTTTCTTTTATAAGTTGTTTAAACTCAGGACTTCTAATAGTTTCTTGTATCTCTTTGAGAGTATCAAGAACATAACTTTCTTCTTTATATGTCATATTTCTCCATTTTTAAGTTTATTAATATACTCTTTAAAAGTTAGATTTCTATAAGGCATATTAGAATTAGTAACCTTATCTTCTTTAGTCATAGCTCTTAATGTTTATACTGTTGCACCTTTTGCATCTTTACAAATTCAAAACGGATTGAACGGTGCTCCAAGTGTCATAACCATTTGCATCATGATTAGTAACAATACAAGGTTCACCGTTTTTATTCAAGCCTCTTATTCCTATTTGAGAATTACGAGTGTTAAAACCTTCAATAGCAGTATTATTTTGATAGATATTTGCACATTCTTGAATATAATATTCTATATTAGGTTTATTTAATCCAACTTTATACGCAATTGGATTTTTAATTAAGTATTTATTATTACCTGATTTATTTGTTATCTCTATTCCTACCTTATCTATAATGCCGTTAGGAACAGATATGTTTAGTATAATGTGCTTCCATTCAGTTGTAGGAGTAATAGCAACTTTACAACTGTTTGAGTAATTATCACTTTGGTATCTATTGGCGTAAATAGTTAAGCTATTGTCAATAACAGTCCCACTTAATAATTTCACATCACACTCAAATCTATAAATGCCAGAACTTACAGATGTTTGTGGAAAACCTATAGTGTTTATATTTTGGGAATTACTAAAATCAGCTTCTATTATAAGTTCGCCATCTATTTGTTTTAAAGATTGTATAGAGCGAGATAAAAACTCTTGCCTTATTATTCCCCATATATTGACATTATTACCAATTATATGTTCTACTTTATCAGGATTGTCTAAAACAATATCCCCTTTAAAATGTTCATCACCTTGCCAAGAAGATTGAATATAAGCAAAAGAAGTTGCAAATTCAATAGGGTTTAAAATGTAATTTGCATTACTATCAAAGCCAACATTTCCTTCAATTGTTACATTTTTAAATTTTGATGAACCAAAATCCAAGAACTTAGCTACAGTCCTATTAAATCTTGACACATTATCTTCAATAGTAAGATAACCAACACAAGAACCGATAGCAACAATATTTTTATCCTGTCCTTCCTCCGATTCAACAAAATTTTTTCTAATAGAAACACCACAAGGACAAAATATATTACCAACCGATATATCTGCGCCTCCTACTATACCTCCTGCTACAATAATATGTGCTTTTATATCATCAGTAATGTCAGCAACCGATAAATTATCTTGAATATTGACATTTTCTTTTGGAATCAGTGGGGAACCCTCAAAGTAATTTCCTTCTATAACTATATTCTGAGAACTTCCCACATAAACATCAGTCTTTGAGTTTCCTTCTATCGTATTATCTCTTACAACAATGTTTCCTCCACTAAATAATCTGATACCATACTTACCAGACTCAATTCTACATTTGTTTATAACAAGATTATTGCAAGGACCATTACCTCCTGCTATAATACCTGTGCCACTATAATGGTCAATTACACAATTAATGATTCTATTACACCAACATCCTATTTTAATACCAAAACCGTTAATACTGGAAATATTAACATTATCAATAATAGATGATGGACCATTTACTATTATAGCATCTTCAAAAATTCTACTAGCATTTACAGCGCCTATAATTGATAGGTCTTTAATAGTAATACGCTCAGCAATATAATACCTTCCACTATCTGTGCCTTCTTCTCCTGGAAGCAATGTCTTAAATACATTTGTAATAGTGCTTTGTAGTGATGGCAAAGGTTTTATATATGTTTTATAGCTTCCGCAACCAATAATAGTAGAAAAGTTATTTCTAATAATAATAGTATCAGATAAGTAATATGTTCCAATGCCAAACTTAACATATCCAAATAAATCAAGCATCTTTTGGACAAGTGCTGTTACGTCTGTTTCTTTTGGCAAAATCAAGTTCTCTATATTCCATGTGCCAGCTATGACAATATCATTCTTTAGAAAACTTTCTGCTAACCCTTTTACAAAAGTGTTTTGACCTGTTAAGGTATAACTTCCACTAATACTACCACCATCAAATTCAATAATACAATTATCAGGTACAGTAATATCCTCTGCAAGCACATAGTCGTACTTGATAACATACTTAGTATTCTGAGCAGGCATCATTGCTTGTGTAAGAGTATTAACTCCGTTTACAACATTTTTATGAAGAATTTTAGTTTTATATTGACTTGTAACATTTGGGTCAGTAGTTAAACTTCTAACTTGAACGTTAACATTTTGATTAGACCCAGGAACATTATTATTACCCATAATTATATATTTTAAGAATTAATATCAATATTATAAGTTCCAGCAGAATAATTACTAGAAGACTTATAAACAGTATAATTTATATCATCAACAGTTATAGTTTCACTAGTCATAGGAATTTCTATTCCATTTAAATCAGCTCTAGTAAAAATATCACTATACTGACTTGGAACAATAACGAACAAATAATTATTTTGAGCAAAAGTGATGTTATAATTACCTTTAAAATTATTAAGTCTTACTGCGTGTTGGTTATTAAATACATCGCTGTAAGTACTTCCAGCTCCAATCCAAAATTCATCATTATGTCCAACATGTTTAGTAACAGAATAATCTTGTCCAAGAATTTTAACATTACACGTTACATCACATTCTTCAGTAATAGTTGAAGTACAAGTAAAGCTGTTTACACTTTCAGCACTATTTCCTTCAAAGGATTGACCATTAATAAGAAACTCTATATAATCAAATATTCCTCCAGTTTCAGTAGCTGAAGCAGCCATAGTAATACTGCATTCATCTCCTATAAAGAAATCTGGAGTAATTGTCATATTTATGTGTCTATGGTCTTCACCTGTAAGTTCATCAATCTTATCCCAAATTCTATTAATAGACTCAGTAAGAACTCTTTGAGAAATACCAACCAAATCGCTATTTCCAAATTTAGTACTGATAGCAGTACCACCAATACTTTCAAGAAAAGATTCAATCTTATTATCAATATCTTGAAGCCAAATATACATTTGTTTATTTGGTTTAATAACAGGTTTCCAATAAGTTATATCAGTAAGAGGAGTACCAGCAGGAACAGGTCTGCGACTAATATAAGAAACCCAAGTAGAATAATCTGTGACAAAAGTCTTAAAAGGATATGCTCTACGAATATTCCAATCGTCTATAATTATTCCTACTTTTCCTAAATCTTCAATTGTATTATTCATAAGTGCTAATTACATAATTATGATTATTAGTTCCACCTTTATAATAAGCAATAACTTTAAGTGCTACACTTGTAGGATTAGTAATTTCATATGTAGAAAGGTCTGGAACATATTTTCCATCAACATAATACTCTACTTCAACATTAGAAATTTCTTCTTCAGGAATAAGTTTGCTATCGACATAAAATGTTAGATTAGTAGAAATAATATGATTATCTATAGAGGCTTCACATTCAAAATCAAATGGATAAATGTATGTTTCATTTTCATCATCAAGTGAATATGTTTCTTCAAATCCAAGACCTTGATTTTGTTTCATTAAATCTTCTTCTTCATTAATCCAAAAACGAGGTCTATCATTACAACTAACAAAAGCTTTAAGTACTCCATTTTCATCAATAGGAAATACAAAGCTTGTTGAATTGCCTTTACCTTTATATATTTGATTTATCTTAGCTTTAATATAATTAATAATAAGTTGTGCTTTTTTATCTTGACCTAAGATTCTTGCAGCACAAGCAGCATTAAACATATTAAAACACTCAATAACTCCACTATTCTTGTCAGTACAATTTGCTTTACAATCTTTAAGCATTTCCTCACCATAATCAGCAAGCATTGCCATAATACGATGATAAACACAAACGTACTCTGCTGGAATAGTTAAATAAACATACTCTGGAGTAACTTCTTTTCTGTAGCTCATAACATCATAACTTTATTATATAATTCTTCAAGGTTATTATGCTGTTCAACAGAAAGAACGTCAATGTTTTCAAAAGCATTAATCATAATCATACTCCAACTAAGCTTAGTTTGTTTAGACTTATTAGGAATATAACCTTCTTGAACTAGTGCCACGCAAACATCAACAATGCTAGACACTCTATTATTAAGAGTATCTAGCATATCTTGTTTCTTTTCGGCATCGTATAACATAAACCTTATGTATTAAATGTCTTATTATTAATGTAAGTCGAATATTCACCAATATAGACAAGTAGTCTACCGTTAAGTTGATTTATTCGAGAGATAGCTTCTTGTCCATCATAAACAATAGCTATCATATTATCCGCAACTTCCTTAATCCACTCTTCTTTTAATCTAGTAGCAACATTTACTTCGTTTATTTCATAAGATGAAAGAATAGAATAAAGTTTATAATATTCTGTACTAACTAACTTAGTTATATTATCAGTAATAAACGCTTTGTTCTTTTCAATGTTATTATGTGTAATTATATCTTCACATTCTTGACTTATACGACTTGCAAAGTTTCTAAAGGCTAAATCAATTACATTTTTACATTTATGAACTTCTTTTCTTTCAGCTTCTTTAAAAGTTTTATCTAATACAGCATTAAGTTTAACTATATTCTCAGTCATTTCTTTCATCGCTTTACTCATTTCTAAAAGAGGTTTATTCTTACTTTTAGATTTGAAATAACTAATAAGATTAACTATTAGTGTATAAAGAATGAAAACGCAACTTGAAATAGCAACTGTGTAATAAGAAGAGTTACGAACACTTTCACTAACAATTTCATTAATTGTTTGAAAATCGTTCATAATAATTTAAGTATTAAGTCCATCACCTCCCCCCGTAGAAGAGGTGATGGATTACTTAATCAACTTAAGGTTCTTCAGCTTCTTCAGCAGGAACGTTAGGCAAGACAGGCTGTTCAAGAATAGCCTTAATAGTGTCCAAACTAGCATTGTCAGTAGGAACAGCAATGTGTACATACTGCCAAACTTGTTCGTCACTAGTCTTACCACTCATACGCTTAGTAGCGAAACGAAGATTAAATACAGTGTAACCCTTAGTAGCAATATCGGCTTGAGCAATCTGTTCTACTGCCTCAGGATAACCAGGATAGATATCCTTAGACTCTTGGTCAAGATATACAAAGCCTTTACCTGCAGCACAGCGCTGAGCCAAATCCTGAATATAAGCTGTATCACCAATGTTAGACTTAGCCTCAGTAATTGTTACAGTTGTACCAAACAGGTCATCGCCAGCCAAAAGGTTAAACTGCTCGCCAACATTAAGACCATCAACTGTAATCTTAGCGGAAGCTACAGTAACTACAATGTTAATAGAACCTGCATCAGCAATAGCCTTAAGTTGGTCGCCAAGAGATTTAGCCATATCAGCAGCAGACATAGACTTACCAACACGACGACTATCAGTAACATTCCACTGATAACGTTCTCCAGGAACAGTACCCTTCTTAACAATAGTCAGAGTGAAATTGTCACCTTCTGCAGGAGCAGGAATAGTAATCTCACCCTTGAACTTCACGCCAGCAGCAGGAGCAGCAAAGTTAACATTAAGGGTATTAATATCTACTTCGGGAATAACGAAAGCAGGAACATTAGCACCTCTACCCAAAGCAATACCAAAGTTCTCAGTAGGCTTTGTATTAAAGAATGTAACTTTACCTTCGTTAGCACCAGAAGCATCAGGACTCAGATGGAAGAAACCAATCTGACCTGCATCAAGAACAGTCAAGTCATCTGCGATACCAGTCTTGACAGCCTTAGCACTATTTACAATAAGTAACTGTTTCATTTGTTATAAAATTAATTTAAGATTGATAACCATCATTATCAGGACGAGCATTATTTCTAACAAGCTCTTGTTGATTTTGTTGAGCATTCTGTTGATTAGCATACAGAGAACCTTGAATAGAAACTCTATAAAGGTCAACAGCGTGCTTAAGCATAGGAATATGAAGATGTTCAGGAAGGTCAGAATCTACATTAGTTCCACCAATATCACGTAAGTATTTAACAACATTAGGATGTTTAATGTAAGACATTCTAATTTCTCTAACAGTTAAACTATCTGCTATAGTAGACATACCTGTATCATTATTTTCACCTAGATAGATTTCTAATGTACTAGCCTCTATAGAATTTTCCTTAGCATATACAACCATTACTGGAGCATTCATACGAGGAGAAAGTACCCAATCGTTAAGAACATCAGCAAGTTTAGATTCATCTATAATACGAATAGGAAATAACCTCGTAGCAGTAGCAGGAGTTACAGAATTGTTAGTATACTTAATTGAAAAATCAACAAGATATAATGCTTTAGCATCACCAAGTATAGTATCTGTATGTAAAATAAGAGGATTGTCTTTATAAGAATTAACAGTACCTCCATCAGAAACAGTATACGTTTTTACTTTATATAGTGTACGAAGTGCATTAATGTTAGCGAGTTTAGCGTTATCCGTAATGATTCTATCGTTAGTTGTTCCGACATTACGATTGACCACTTCACTAATAGTATCCATAGTGGAAGTATTAATGAAGGTGTCAATCTGTTCAGGGAGAAGTGCACGAACATTTTGCATACCCATTTGAGTAGCATATTGTCTAAACCATATGTGCATTTCCATTAATGTCATAACTCAGAATATTTAGAATAACTTGTATTTATTCTGCATTGCTTCAAGTACAGATTTGTTGTTAGGATTATTGAAATAAGCAACAGCCTCATTCATATTACTACCAATAAATGTACCATCAGCTGTAGAAATCTGTTGATTGTATTCTGGACGTATAAGCTCACCTCTAGAAATAAGACTTTCGATAAACGCCTTCATTTCAACATTCTTATCCTCAAACAAGTTGTTGAACTTATCAGGATTTTCATTAAGGAAAGACATAAGAGCAGAAACTTGTTCGTCTGCAGACTTAAGCATAGCTTCACCAACGTTGCCATTATTGTTTACAATCATTTGAATGTAAACAGCATTACGTTTCTTGTCACTAGCTTCAAGTGCAAGGAAGTTACGCATAGCTTTACGACGTTCATCAACAAGTCTCTTAGCACGCTCTGCTTCTTTATTTTCGTCACGAATATAGAATCTAAGAGAAGCATCTGAATTAATCAAAGAAATATCCTTAGCTACGTCACGATAAAGAATACAATGACGATAAATAAGATATTCTTCAATATTTTCTGGACGACCATATAAATATTTACTTGATTCAAGTTCATTAATTTCAGTCACCCAAACCTTAATAGCATCCTTAATAGCAGATGTATTGTTTCTAGCAACAGCATCTCGCTTAGCATTAATCTTATCTTCTTGTTCCTTAATCTTTAAATAATCTTTCTTATGGTTGTAACGGAAAGAGATATTCAGAGGAGTACCCTTTTCATTAACATTGAAAGAAATATTATTAAGGTAAGCCTTAACGTGAGATGTAAATTCTTGATGACTCGGAGATATACCGATAAGTTCAGGGAAATAAGCCTCAACTTCACCCTTATTAGACGAAAGAATACGACTAGAGTTAATAGAACTTCCAATCACAGTCTTACGAGGACCAATGCTAGCTTTGTTAGCGTTACGATAAGCTGAGAAAAGTTGTACTGGAGCAATAGTCACAGTACGCTTATCGAGATATGGCTCATTAAGTTCGGCTTCTTTAGCGGCAGTATTCTCAGCTACTGTCTTACCTCCATTAACATTAGCAGGATTTACCTGTGGTGTAGGTTTATTATTATCCATTGTTTAAATCTTTTATTAATCAATAATTACAGAACACACTTCAACTGCATCATTTTAGTAGCGTTGTTCACTTGCAGACCGTAAGAGTTCTTGATTTCGTAAGAGCTCTTATCAACAGTAGTAGAAATACTATTGTTAGGAACAGCACCCCAAGAAGCAGGAATAGGAGTAAGACCCTTCAGAACACCCTGATGATAAATCTGACCCTTCTGACGAACCTTACGAATATTACGAACACCTTCATAAGTACTCATATCAAGCATAAATGCCTGGTGAGAACACATAGGAAGACCAGTACGAGGATGAATGTTACCATTAGCACGGTCACTATCAGCAAGAGAACCCTTAGTCAAGAACGACAGAGTCTTCAAAGTAATAGTATGACCATCAACAGTCTTATACTGACGGAAGTACTTACCATAAGAAAGACCACCTTCAGTTTCCTCAATCATCTTATCACCAAGAGGAGTAAGGAACCCTTCTGACTTAGCATCCTCACGAATCATAAGGTCAAAGTCCTCAACAAAGCCTTTACCACAACCAAGAACTACTTCCATAGAACCTGTATCGGTAGACTTATCAAGAACATCACCAATAGTACGATTAAACTTATTAAGAGTAAGACGCTCTCCATAAGTATCGTAGTTAGATTCACGACAAATCTGCTGCATACCAGCAGTATGAGGAATGGGATTACCATTATCAGGGTCAATCAAAGGAATAGTACCATCTTCAAGACGGTTATATTCTGCAAACCAAAGACGTTCTTCATCCATAACACGAATCTGAAGGTCATGCTGACGCATCTCTTCGTTAATCCAAAGATTGGTAGTACCACCATTCTTTGTCCTAAACTCATAAGTAACAATAACGTTACTCAGATTACCAGCAATTTCCTTAGAATAACGGTGGAACTCAAGTTGAGAAGTCATCTTACCAGGTCCCATAACATTACTACGATTACCCTTAGAATAACTCTCAGGGATAGTAGGAGCGCTAAGAGTCCAATACTTACCAACAGCAAGCAAATCGGGGTCTACAAAAGCATTAGGATTAGGACTAGTAATTTGAAGTCTATAAAGATAACCACCATGAGCACCAGGACCAAGGTCTTTCATAATACGAACCTGAGTCATACCATCGGGTGCAATCAAACCATACTGCTCAATAAACCAATGAGTAGCAAATTCAACCTCAAATTGAGCACCACCCTTACCAGGAGTAGTATTTGCAGTGTTGAACCAAAGAACATAGTCATTAAACTTAGTACGACCCATAGTCTTCCAAGTCCACTGAACTGTGTCAATATCAACTGTACCGATAGAACCCTGACCCTCTGTCAAGAATGTAAGCGGGAATCTATCATCGTCATAACCATAAGTGTAAGTCAGAACGTTGTTGATTTCCGCAGCTTTAGTAATGGCAAGATTGGCAATGGTTTCCTCATTAGAGTAACCACGGTCATCATAAGTGCCACGTTTTACTTCTCTAAGTCTGTACATAACTTTTAATTAATTATTAAACTTTAGTTGTGATTAACCTAGAAGAACATCATCAAGTGTTGATTTACTAGCAGGCTTAGTCACTTTTACTGTTTTATGAGCACGATTTTCTTTTGATTTAAGTTTAAGAGTACGAACCTCGTTCTCCTTAATAGCCATAGTAGCTAAATCTTTATACGTACCACCAGTAAACATAAGCCAAGCAGTAATTAGCTCACGAGCTAAATAATCATCATCAGATTCATTCGCTAGGTCTTTCTGATATCCAGTAATTCTGTTACCATCAGCATCAACTTCAGTTTGCCTACTAAGATAATTATAGAAGTCTGTAGGTGTTAGAGTTTGCTTTTTACCATCCACTTCTTTAACAAAACTGTCAGGCAGTTTATATCCAGCAATAGTTCTGCCGTTAATAACGTCATTAACTTTATTCCAATATGTTTCAATTTCTTGTTGCTCTTGTGCACGAGCAGCATTAGCACGCTGTTCAATCTCAGCTCTAACAGTTTTATCTTTATCCTGCAAAGCTTTAAGTTGATTTACAGCCTCGTCATAAAGACCACCTGTGTCTTTAAGATATTTAATATAATTGTCATTCAAAGAAGCATTACCAAATTCTCTGGCTGCCATACGAACGATAGTTTCCTGCTGAACTGCATTATCTTTATCAATCTGCCAACCAGTTCTATCAGGAAGTTCACCAAAACCACGAGGAGAACCATTAACCTGAACGTAATCAATAAACTGCTTAAGCAAAGGATTATCAGCATACAATTTATTAACAGCACCTTCGGCTATTTCGTTACGCTGTAAATCTACTACAGCTTTAACATAAGCCTGAACACCAGCAGCATCATTCGTAAATTCTACAGGTTTTCCATCTTCCCCAACAATAGTCTGACCAAAAGCATCCTGAATAGTTTCAAGACTAATGGTATCATCAGTTTCTTCTTGAAGAGATTCAATCCATTCTTTTACATCTTTAGCTTCTTTAAAGATTTTACCATCTTTGTCAACTAAATCACCATTCTCAGCTACAGTGTAGGTTTCGCCTTCAAATTCAACATTGTCACCAGGTACAAGCTCCCCCGTAGAAGAAGAGTTATCTTGCTGACTACCCTGTCCATCTCCAGCACCATCACCTTCACCTTCACCACCTTGGTTACCTTGACCATCACCGTTACCTTCAGAACCTTGACCTTGGTTATCTTTGCCAGTAATATCAGCAGTGCCGCCACCATTCAAAGCAGTAACTTCACCATTTCCTTGCTGACCTCCATTAGCACCGTTACCAGAGCCACCTTGAGTTCCGTTACCAGAGCCGCCATTATCTGCGTTACCGCCCTGACCTTCAAAATCAATATCAACTTCTGCCATAACTTAAACTTTAGATTTATAATAATTATTACTTTGTTATAAGACGCTACAAATATAATACTTTTATCTCAATCTGCAAAATATTTTAAAACTTTTTAATAAATATATGTACCACCGCTATTGACATCATAATTAAATAAGGTACGCACGAAATTAATGATGCCAATAGTTTAAGCATAAACTTTAATAGCTTCAGCAGTAATCAATAATCTTTTCTAAAGGGGTGCAAATACTATCTAAAAATTCTCTATTTGCTATCTTACGTTTGCCACATTATTTAGAAATATGTCGGTCGATAAGTTATTCAGCAAGACTATGCAAGCCTGCCAAAATGAATTTTAAATCCTACAAATAAATAAAGTGTCCTGAATAGTACATTTAATACTACCAGGACACTGAGTAACTTGGGAATGCACTCAAGTTAAATTATACCTTTAATGCCATTTACTAGCATTTCTTGCAAAGTTAGCTTTCTTAACCATAGCAGGAGAATAATCCTCTTTATTTCTTAAAACTCTAGAAGCAAACTCTTGAACTCCCATACCGTGTTTAGTTGCAGCAGCTGTGAAAGTACCACGTTTAGAAGGAGCTATATGAATACCGCCTTCTTTCTTTTGAGTTCTGCCATCTTCTAAACTACGTTTATACCAATCTTGAATTTCAGGACTAGCCCAAACTTCATTAGCTCGCTTATTAACTAATTGTTGATAATTAGGTTGACCAGGATTATACTTAGTAGGATTATTTTTATAAAATCTAAAACCAGCTTCTAAAACATTAGTTTTTTCTCTACCTTGTTTTTTCTTAGCTAGTCTATCAGCGTATTTCTCTCCTTTAAGAAGAGTACCAACATAGTCTTTACTACTTCTTGCTGTATTAATGAGAACTGTATAAGGATTATCATTATCCCCATAATAATTTATAAGTTCTCTAGCTTCAACATCACGACCGTTATTTATATGCTGACCAGTACCTTGACTTCTAAAATATGCTTCTTTTTCTTTAGATAATAATTTGTATACACTAGTATCATCTGTAGGATTGCCAAGAGTACTTTCTTTTACAGCTAATCCTAATGCAGTCTTAAGAGGAAGTCCAGCTCTATCTGCATACTTAGCTATACTATCTAGCATATTAGTAGACAGTATAGCACCAGTAGCAAGACCAGCGTTAGATAACTTTACTTTCTTATCTTGAATAAACGGAATACGAAGTTCACTATTTTGTTTAACAGTATTTTGTTTAACACCTATTCTAAAAGAAGGATTGTTAAGATAAAGCCAATTATCCTTCATAGCGGCTTCTTTTGTATCGTGTATAACACCTGTGTATTTACTTTTATATCTAATGGGCATAACTATAACAATTATGATAATATACTATTTTTGTTTTTAATACTAAATTTTCTATCGATACTAGCTACGTGTTTCATAGCTTCTCTAATATTTTTAATTTTATTAGAATCCCATTTACCATCAGCAGTTTTCATAAATTTAGCTCCTTTATAAGAATCTACACCTAAATAATTACCATTATTATAATCGTCAGTATATCCAGTACCCATATTTTTGAAATAATGTTCCATTAGAACGTTATCAGGAACTTCATCTATAGCTTTATCTAGACTTTCACCTATAATTCCTCCATTAAGGTCTGAAACAAAATTTCTCAGTTGTTTGTTTACAGCATGACGCTCTTCATTACTATCAGCATTTTCTCTGAAAATAGCTTCGGGATAAGCATTATTTAAATATTCTTTTTCTTTTTCTGTTAATTTTCCTTTATATAATTTATCATAAACGGCATGATTACTTTCATGTCCTAAAACATCTCGTAGCTTATAATCAGACATAGTATCAGGCTGATATATCATAATCCTACTTCTTGAACTATCACCACCGCCGTTATTATATATGCCTTGTGTACGACCTCTATATCTATCACTAGCTATAACAGGAGTAGTTCTATAAACATTATCTACTTGTTCATGAGTAATTTCTGGATGAAATTCTCTCATTCTATAAGCCATATCATCTACATTAAAAGCATATGTAGAAGCTTTAGTAGTATTTATTCTATTTTGTTGAGAAGATGTTGCTAATTCAGCTAACTCTTCTGACATAGGATTAATAGTTCCTCTATCAATACCAGGAACACTTTCTAAACTTCTTCTTTTAGTAGGCATAACTACAATAATTTTAATAGTAATCCAAGTATCAAACCACCATAACCAGCTATAACATCTTTTAATTCTACACTATGAGTACAATTATGTTTACTATCATACCATTCTTTAAGTATCATAATAATAGTAGATATTATAGTTGTAACAAGTATATTCCACCACATAGGTAAGAATAATTCTAGTATATCATAGAATATCAAGCTAAGTATTAATACCAAATACGAATGTAATAGTTTATCGTTTGGTATACTAGCCAGCAAATTTATTATTTTCTCTATCATAATTCAAAAACATTTTATCAATACTTTCTTCACTTATAGGAATGTGTTTAGCTTTAATAAAACCCTTAAACCTTTCTTTAAGATTATTTATCATATTTGTTTTTATTGGTCTTAGCTATACGTTCTTTAGACTTAATATCTTCCATTTTAACAGCTCTATCAGCAGCTTGATTATATAAATCAGCTTGCATCTTCTGACGTTCAAGTTCTATCTTAGCTTGGTCATTTCTAGCTTTGTTATCTTCAACAGCTGCTGCTAATCTATTCTTAGCTTGTTCTGCTTCATCTCCACCAGCACTGCCGAGCATAGACATATCAACATCAACATATTTAAGAGCCATTTCATGTTGGAATTTAAGTTCTTCAAGTTGTCTATCTTGGTCACCTTTAGCTTCAATCTCACGAAGTTTATTTTGAATCTCTTCTTCTTTGAGTTGAGCATCAACTTGTTTCATTTGCTCTTCATGTTGTGCTTTTATTTCATTGAATTTTTGGACAGTTGCTTTAATTTGAGATATGTTATCACCTGTAATAGCGGCAAGAGCCATATCAAGGTCACCGTTCTGAGCAGCACTAAAAGCCCATTGACGAAGTTGTTGAAGTTTATCTTGTTCTTTAGCATCGTTTTTAACAGTTACTCCATATGTAGAATATACAAAACTATTAACGTCAAGGCTAATATAATGACGATTACCATCTGCATCTAAGTATGCAGTATCAAGTCCATCAATAAATGCAAGTTTACAGAAGTCAATATCTCTTTGATAATCACGACGACGCATCTCATCAAAAACTTGAACTATGATAACACTACCCATAGATGAACGAGCAATAGCCTCTTGAGTTGTACCAACACCAGAAGACTGAGCAATGTCACCATAACGCTGAGCATTCATATCAACAGTATCCCAAGCCTCTTGACGAGTAGCTTCCATAAGTTGAGTAATTTGAGCTATGTAATCTCCCATTTGAGCATTAAGTAATCTTACTTGAGCCATCTTCTGAGAGTTAGTATCTTCACTATCATCAACAAGAAGAACACCATCTGCAGCCATCCTATAAACTCTATCTTCAGACTTACTTGATACAAGACTTTCAGGAAGAAGAAGAATAAGCATCTTGTTCTTTGCTATAACCATTTCACGATGATAAGCAAAGATATTACGCATAATCTGGAAAGGAGTAATAGTTTTGATAATACTAAATTTACCCATATAAGGAATTACTTCCATAATACCATTATAAGGAAGTTTACCATCACGTTCAAAGGATATAGGTCTAGCCTTGATAGGATAAATAGCAGTATATCTTCCACCGATACGATAGCCTTCATAAACTTGTGGTTTGTATGCCCATTCAATAGAAATATCTCCAGCTTTAGTATCTAGTTTATAAGACTCATCTACAACTTTAGTTGTAACAAGACCTACCTCGTTTACATAAGTAAGAATACCTTGTCTAGCGTAACCTCTCCAAACAACGTGCCATACTTCATATAAATTGTTATTAACAGCTTCTACTCGTACACCTTCATTTTTAAATAGTTCACGTTCTGTTTTTGTAAACTTTTCACAAACATCAGGATAATATTCGAAGAATTTAGAATACATAAGTTGAGTAGGACCACTAGCACTACTATAATCATAGTATTTCTCTAAATAAGCTCTATCTTCTTTTGTAAGAACATCATCGAACATATCAAGAATCTGAGGATAAGACATAAGATTACGTCTTGCAAACATATCATGGTCTTCTACAAAAAACTCCCCGTTAGGAATAGGAAATGCATCAATTACAGGAATATGTTCTTTAACAACTTTCTCACCTCTAATATCTGAATAAGTATAACATTCACCAAGAGAAACATAATCAAAGAAAGCAGAAAGATAAATCATAATGTCAGAAGTAATACTTCTAACAAAATTAAGAACATCTTGTCCTTGTTTACTTTCGTCATCAATATATTTCTCATTAAAGTTTTTCATAAACTCTTCAGGATTAGGCATAGCTTCTTGAGGATTAATTTGCTCTGGTGGAACACCTTGTTGAGCAGCCTCAGCTTGCATTTGTTGAAGTCTTTTTTCAAACTCTTGCTGAAAAGCTTGAGAAGCCATAATACCAATCTCTTCTCTAAGTTTAGCAGATTTCTTAATAACAATCTCTGGATTACTAGCAGATACAATAAACTCATGAATACCTTTAAAGTATTCAGATACATATCTTCTAATAATATCAGACATAATATCAAGATTCCTCATAGTAGCAGGGAAACGAGTATATTTCTCGTTATTACTATTATAAGGGTTAAGAGTCTTTTTATAAAACTCATTAGGAATGTTACCATGAAGAATATCTAACTTTCTTTCAGTATCATTCCTATCATTACAACTAAGACCCATATCAATGATATAGTCTATAGAATTCGCATACCATTCTGCTTTTTGTTTTTCAGAATATGGAACTCTTTGTTGTGGAAAGTTTCTATCAATTCTACCTAATTCCATTTTATTTTAATTAATTCAATACCAGGCTCTAGTCCATATATTATCACTATTCTTTTCTATTTTCTTACGATGAGCTAGTTCTTTTGCAGCTTGAACATCAAAAAGACGCCAACGAAGAGCTCTCATAATCATCTCAGAGACCCTATCAAAGTTACCAAAATTATTCCACTTTTTAAGTTCAAGAATAGATTGATAATCATAGATAGTTTGGAAAAAATATACATCATGACCTAATTCATCTTTACCAATAACAGTGTAAAGCATTTCTTTAAGCAGACGTAATCCTTCGAGTTTCTTAGTACCATCACCCATATTAACACCATAAGTACCAGCTACTTTACCTTTAAGAGAAGTATCCCATATTTCTACAGGGTCTTTCATAAGATAACGTAAAGCTTTCCATTTAGTAAAGTTACTTACAGTTTCACCTCTGTTAATTTCAACGGCAACAGTACCCACACAATTATATAATCTAGCTAGCAAATAACATATCCAATCAGCCTCTTCAAGTTTTTCAGGACGACCATAATAAGCAGCAGCAAGAGCAGGCTTAAAATTGTTATATTGACAAGGTTCCATCCAAACTTTAATACTATTATGAGAATGTTTATTTGTAATAGCTTTATTTTCTTTATTTACACCAACAGGGTCATAGCTTATAGAATAAATACCTGGAGGAGTTCCCATAACTTGATTTCCATCCTTATCTGTATATTGTACCTTAATAGGATTAAACCAAAGACGAACACAGCCATGAGGGTGTTCATGACCTTTACGAGGAACACCTTGTATCCATTCGTAAAAATCCTGATTAAGTTTTCCTCCTTCAGCTTCTATTCTGGCATTAGTTTTGAAGATAACTCTTCTCTTATCATTAGGGTCTTCAATAACAGTACCATCAACATAGAACTTAAATCTATTATCTGTTCTAAGAGTTTCTTCCCAAGACATAAGAGATTCACTACTAAATAAGTTTTCAGTAGTAGAACTGAAAGACTCAGAAGGCATATTAGCATACTGACCAAGATAATTAATATAGTCAGCAAAAGTCTTAGATGTAGCTTTCTTATGTTCTCTTTCTTTAAACGCAATCTGAAGACCAATAGTTAGATTAGAGTTACCATCTTCATCCATTGCATACTGGTCACCAATCTGACCTTGAAGACCCCAAGCATAAGGTTTAAAATATCCACAGCATTCATTACGACTATCTTTATCCCAAACATTTTCAAAAGGCATAAAGCCAAATGATTGCGGAGAATAAAAGTTAGTTTCAAATACTTGCATATTTCCTGAAGTAGCAGTACCCCAACAGAAAAGGTTACCTGTAACATAACTACCAGTTCTCATAGCAGGTTCAGTTACAGACATAAAGTCATCAAAGTTATCCATAGTAGATAACTCCTCAACCTTAACTTTCATAGCGTCTTTACCAATAGCACAATCTGGATTATTCATCGCAGATACACTAAACAAAGCACTATTCCAAGATTTAGGAGATACTGTACCATTAGGAAGTTTAAAGCCTAGTCTAAAGTTTTCTGAGTTAGTTGAGAGAATACCTCTAACAAAAGGAGTCTTAGTTTCATAAAAACGTAGATTGTTAATTGTAAAATCAGTAAGACCTCCAGTTGCTGTAAGATACTTTTTATCAGCTGCTACGTGAATTAAAGTTTTTCTACTATTAAGATTAATGTCATTAGCAGAATCAGCAGCCATAATATAAGAGAATCCACCACGTCTAGTTTTATCTATAATAAGATGAAAACCATTACGTTGAACAAATTCCATTATATGCCAAGTCCAAAATTGAGCATCAATAAACTTTGGAAAGTCATATACTTTTCTACCTGTTGAGGCTTTATCTGTAGCTTTAGCTGATTTAGTATCAAGTTGCTCAATCATAGTATAGTTCAAGTAATTATACATACCACCAGTGATACGTATATCTTGAACTACACCATTACGCATAAGACAAGGAGCAGTAAAACCGTGCTTACGACGATACTCTTCTCTCTTTCTAAAACGTCTATGAGGAACACTATCTTGTTTAAAAAAAGTATAACATTTATTTTTACGATAGAAATCAGCAGCTTCTGTAAATAGATGAGTATTTACAAATCTATCTCCAGGTTGAATATTAAGAAGAAAACCACCAGACTCTCCAATAAGAAACAAATCATCAGGGTCATCATAGCCTGCATCTTTTGCATGCTTATAATGACTCTTATCTTCATTTATATATTGAAGAAAAGGATAATCTTTAATATATTTCTCAACACTCTGTTCCATTCTTATTTGAATATTGCGAGTAAAGCCATGGATAACGTGGCAAGTACTCCTCCCCCAATAGCGAGATTACGTTGTCTTTTAACTTGTTTAACTTGTTTCTTAAGAGCATCAACGTTACGGCTGTATTCTCGCATAATGATGTCATCATTCTTAATAATTGAACGAAGTGAATCATTAATCTCTTTCTGATACTTAAGTTCGACCATCTTTGCGTTAGCTTTACGAAGGTCATCAAAAGCAATAAGTACAGAGTCAGGAGTAGCAGTAAGCTCCCCTGTAGAAGAAATTGTAACATTATCATTCTGACACCAGCTCGTAGAACAACTTAAGAGTACTATCATTATCAAGAGTACTAACCTCAATAACTTTTGCATTTTTAATACTATCTAATTTTTCAATTTTTATTTTTATACTATCATTAACTTGTGTAAGAGAATCTATAGTTTTATTATCTACAGGTGTGCATTTATTAGGCACAACAAAATGTCCTACAACAAATCCTACTATAAAGAAAAGTATAGCAACAAAAACTATAAATAAACTTCTTTCAAAATAAGTAACACTTTCGTCTTTCATACTAATTCCTCCTCTTTAAGTAATGTGTAAGTAAAATTTTTACCAAGACCATTTTGAACTTGTTTAGTACAATAATTCATAAAACATTTGAAATCAGTTTCACTAGCAAAAACTTGACATCCAGCACTCCAAGTATCAACACGCTGAGATAACTTTCCAGCTTTATGAATATTAATACCAAACATTCCTTCGTCTAAACTATTAATATCCCAATCATATACTTGATTTTTATTATTATCACGATAAACTTTAACTGGCTTTCTCTGACAAAGAGCAAGGTATTTACCACGATGTTTATCTATTTGATAGGCTCCACGATATTGACCAGGAACAAGAATAGCTGTACCTTTACGAGTAGTAGGATTAAGCATATAATATCTACCTGGGTCTGTAGTAATATTATAAATTTGACGTTGCCATTGTCCACTAGGACTTTTGTAAATCAATACAAGAACATCGTCAAAACTATTTGTTATATTACGACCAGCAGCACGAACGCCAATAATATTTAAATTATAAGCGCCATTAGTAAAATAGGCATAACCTTTCTTTTTAAATAGTTTCTCAAAGTCATAATCTTTGACTTTACTATAAAGAGCATTTTTAATCATATTAAAATAAACTTAGTTGTTGATTACTTGTTTTATTGTCAGCTTTCAATCTATAATATCTATCTTTAAGAAGAGCCTTAGCTTCATTCTTAAGATATTGTATTTTAAACCACTTAACTGTTTCTTCACCATCTGGGTCAACATGATAGCCTTCATTATCTCTAAGAGGTTGACCATATTTATTAAGAATCCAAGGACTACCTATATGACAAAGACCTAATCCTATACAAGGAATATCCAAAATAATTTCAGCCATAATAGCATAGAGAGAAAGCTGCATAGTATAATGCATACCATTACAATCATCCAAATGATTGAGAGGAGGAAGCATACTTTGCTTTTTCTTAACCCATTCATTAGTTAGTTGATTAGGAATTGTAGATTTATCTTTTTTATAATATCCAGCTTCAAACTTAAGACCATCTCTATTTGTTTTCCAATCAAGGATTACAAAATCAGTAGGGCGATAACAAAAAATATCAATAGTTCCACTAATAAGGTAGTCAATAAGGAATGCTCCAATTTCGGAGTAGATAGTATATCCTCGCTCAGTATAGAAATCAAACACTCTATATATTTCGGGATATTTATTATTAGTTGCTGCTTTAAATTCTTCAACATCTAAAGGTCTAGGTATTAAATCAGGAATATCTGCAATAGTAATGCATCTTCCAGACTTTGCTTCTTCTAAGTATCTTATAGCTTCTTTAAACTTACTAACACTTTTAATAGCATCTTCTATACCATTATGTGTAGCAGTCCCTCTTTCACAAGCTTCATCTTTAATTCTATCCCATTCAGCACGGATTTGTTTTTCAGATTTACCTTGTTCTTTAGCTTTCTTATGAGCCCAATAATCTGCATCGAAATGATTATAATAATCGCCAATCAAAGTTGTTACGCTGCGATATTCATTCCCAAGAGTATCAGTATATTTATGTGGACCTTCGTCAAAGAAAAGAAAGTTATCTTTATATCTATTATCCATAGCTTAATTATCTTCAGCATCCATTGAACTTAAAACAGCATTACCTCCACGAGAAAGTTCTGTTTCTTGTTCATACATTAAATTTTGTTTAGCTTCTTCAAGCTTTTTAAGTATAGAAGGAATATCTCCAGCTTCTTTTTTAACCGCAGCTATATTACCAAACATAACAGATAGTTCTTCACCACTGAGAGTTGGTTTAGCAAGTTGGTCATTAAAGTACTTATTAAGATGGCTAATAAGAAGATTAACATTATGAATAGTCTGAAGTATATTTTCTACAACACGACCAGCTTCAGTAAGATTTTCATCTTCATATCTCTTAATAAGACGAAGTACTAGAGAATCAGGAATATAACCTTTATCAAGACCTGCTTGTTCAATAGCATATTGAAGAGCTTCTCTTTCACTTAATCCAGATTGTCTAGCAGGAGATTTAGGGTCACCTAACTGATAAATAACTATAGCTTCAGCCATATATTGTTTCTTATCAGGAGATTTATCTCTACTGTAGAGAGTTCTAATATCTCTATCAAGTAATTGTCGAATTCCAGGAGCCTTAGGCATTCCTGTATCATCAACAACAAGTAAACTATCAATAGTTACCGTTTTCATCTTCTACAGGAACATATTCATTTTCAATAGCAGTAATACTAGAAATAAGAAAGAAATGAATACGAGCATATCCAACACCTTTCTCTTTACATAGTTTCTTAAATAGATTTCTGTTCTTAGCAACTGCCATACTTAAAACATAGTTATAATATCTAGTAGCTTTAACTCGCTTTTCATTATTATAAGCAAGTTCCCTTCTAAACATTACAAACTGTTCATTAGTAATAGTATGAATAGCATCATCAATAAGTTGTTTTTGTTCTGGTGTATTAGACATTTTAACAACATCAGGAACTTTAATGCTACCCATAAAAGGAATACCTGTCCAACGACCTTTACGCAAAAAGTTAGCAGCATCAACTTCACATTGTTTAACAATAGCTAGTGCTACTTCTTTGTCAACAATGTTACAATTAATAGTGTTAATGATATCTTCTTTACGAACTACCTTAACATCATTACCGCCTGGAAATTTATATGTATCAGTCATTTTATTTCTATTAGTATCTACGGAGGTTCTTATAAGGACAGCACCTCAACAAGCACCCCCGTAGAGAAAGTGATGATTAAGCTTCCCCACCATTAGTAAATACCTTATGAACAAAAGGATTAACAAAACTATTCTTAGTCTTATCAAGTTTAGATTTAATAGCACCGATAGGAACTAACTTAAATTCGACAAGACAAATAGGAGTATGTAACTCAAGAGTACTTTGATAAAATTCCTTACCTGCATTCTGACAAACTCTAACAATGTTATCAGGAGTGATTTTATTATAAGGAGAATTGATGTGATTACCAATAGAAAGGTCGCTGGCAGAAACAACAATCTTATCTCCCATATTCAAACTATTAACAAACTCCGAATCTGTAGTTCCAGACTTAATAAAAACAGGAACAATAGCAACACTAGCACCTTCGTTCTTTTTAGATGCAGTAAGAATAAGGTTCAGAGAATCCTTATACACAATAGCAACTAAAGCATAATTAGGAGCAGGATGTACAAAATCAGTACATTCTTTAAAATAATCAACAGGAATCTCTTCAAGACTCTCAGGAAGGCTAAGTTCAAACTCACCTAAAGCTCCATTAACTTTGAAATTTTTCATTTTACTTAAATGTTTAAATTAATAATTTGGGTTTACCCGTTTGTATTATTACCATTATGTGTAGGAACATTATAGCCAGTATTTGTAGAGTTATCAGCATTGTAAGGACGATAATCGTAATTTTGCTGAACTATTCCGTAAGGAGTATAAATCATAGAAAATATAATTTAAATTAATGTTCCGACCACTATTTAAGGCAAAGATAAACATAATATTCCATATAATGAAATTTTTTAATATTAACATATTTTAATTAACATTCCTTAACATAGTATTAGTAAAGTTAGTGAGAGTATTAATGATAGTAATAAAGAGAGTAGTGGCTTGAAGCTAATCATCAATTCTTCTACGGGGGTGCTTACAAGCACGAGTAACATAAGTACTATTAATAGTATAATCTAAGTAATATATCATCAGGATTATAAGTATAAGTAATAGATGAAATAGTAATAGAAGTACATATTTTATTAAATAATCTTAAAAAATTTGCAAATTTGCTCAAGTTGTTGTAACTTTGCTGCCAATAGGTAAAAAGATTTATGTGAATAGTAATTTTAATAATAGCGTAACATTTAAAAATAATTATCTTATTAACCTTTTTATAGTATTAAATTGTTTTAGTAGTAATTCATAGTTTTAGGTTTTTAGTTATTGGTTAGACAGCGGTCTTGTTTGCGATAGGTTAATAGATAATTAGTTCGGTTTTCATGGTTGTGAAGCTGAGGCTTGTGAAAGTCTTAGCTTTTATTTTTGTGTTATAGTTAGAGATAATTAATTTTATTGAAGATTTTATTATATGATTATGATAATGGAATTGAAGATTATAAAGATTAGAGTAAAATTAAGTAAGAGCTTAGAAAGATTGAAGTGAGAATTTTTAAGAAGAAGATTAGAGAAGTGCTTAGAGCTAATGTTAGAAAATTTGATATGACAACTTGATAAAGTAAAAGATTATAATAAGAAGAGTGAAGAAGAAAATGCTTATAACTAATCAGGTGATGTTGAGAATTAGACGATGATAATTTAGTTGATTAAGATAGAGGTAAAAGTGGAAAAAGTGGAGTATATAAGTGTAAGAGGGGGATAATAAAAGTGCTATATTTCACTTATGTAATAGAGATGAATTTATAAATTAAGGAAGAGATAAAAACAATACTGAAAGTTAATCAGCTACTAATGGACTTTTTGGTGTTAGAACAAAATTGGAGAAAATGCTATGTATAGGTAAGAGAGTGAAGCTTAGAGTTAAGATAATAGCTAATCAAGTAAAGGAGATGAATTTAGGATTAGATGTAATGAAGGCAAAAGTAGAATGTATAGGTGTAAAGGTGAACCTATTGACAGAGCTCCCCTCCACTCTTAAGCCAACTTGAATGCCCCCCAGGCTACTTTTTCAAAAACCAAACCTAATATTATCAAAGAACCAATTTTTGCACAGAGAAAACTTTGTGTTACGAATAATGTCGCTCACGTTGTTCGTATTATTAATAATATTGAGCCTTACCGAGGACACTTTGCTCGGTTTACAACTATGAAGATTTTATCAGTTATTGCGTTCGATGAGTCAGTTCTCTTTAACGTTAATGAAAACGTTCCTGCTTACAAAGCAGATGAGAATGGTGCAATGGTTCAGACTGAGGATACTTCATTCTCAATGTCTTATGCTGACCTTGCTCGTCAGACTTATCCTCTTAATGCTGACATTGCTGAACTTCGTTCTTTGCGTGGTCAGCACTTGTCAGGTGAGGATTGGATTAAACTCCTTACTGGTGCTACTATTAGTGTTGATTTCAAGTTCGTTACAGAGAACGAGGAAGTTGATGGCTATCGCTACGAGAACACTGGTTATGTAAAGACTATCAAGAGCCTCAAGCTCGATGATAGAGTAGCTGCTCGTCTTGACCGTGCTCTTGGCTTCTAATCTCTTATTGTCTGTGGTGTCCATTGTGATGCCACAGACAATCTTCAAGGGAATTACTCTATTGGCAGTGATTCCCTCGATTTTAATTACTCTGATGCTTCATTTGCAGTTAGTTTTGCCTTGCCAGCCTAACATATCAAAGAACCAACTTCTACCGAAATCAAAGAACCAAATTTTGATGGTAATGAAAACAAATCAGATAAGCAAACTTTCTTATAAGTGTTTATACTATTATTCATTTTCATAAAGTTTTTTATAATCTTTATAGAATTTAGATAAATCGCTATTAAAAAGTATTCTATGATTAATTATATAAGTATTTCTTATATTAGTTTTAGCTATAATATTATATTTAACTAATTCATCAATACTATTACGAAATGCAGATAAACAAATATTCATTTTACTCATAGTAGTTTTAGGTGAAATAGTTATAACATTAGAATTATCTGAGCATAAATAAGTTATATAAATAAAAAATCTAAATGTAGTAGGTTTAACATTAGATTGAAATGCTAAAATAATATTAAAATATTTATGTATATCAACTGTAAGACCATTATCATTTCTTTTATATATTTTATCTCCAACTTGGTCGCTTGCAAAAGTATAAACTATAGGTGCTTTAATTTTTGGATTAATAGCAAATGGAGTTTTCATTATCTTCTGTTTCATTGTTATAAAGTTTATTATAGTTATCAATAAATTCAGTTAAATTACCAGTTATTATGAAATTAGGATTTGTTACATATTTATTTTTTCTAACATCTAATATTTCATAATTAACAAGAGTATCAATTCCTTCATAATAACTTTTAGTAGATTTTATTTTGCAATTAAACATTATTTCACTTCTAGTTGTAATAACAACATTAGAAGAGAAAGTCATTTTATCCTGAAGATAAAATAAAATTCTAGTTGCAAAAGCAGACCAATCATTAGGAGGACAATAAAGTAATTGTCTTAATTTAGGACTAATACTAGATGATAAACCATTACTATAATAATAAGATTTTATAGTAGTTCCATCTTCTAGTTTAATGTCACAATTAATCTTTTTAGCTTTAGCTATAAAGCGATTACTAATTTTTTCTTTTAATTCAGTTTCAATCATAACAGTATCTTTAGGAAATATAGTACAAAAATAAAAAAATTTCAGCATATTAGAAAATTTTTATATATAAAGTACGTTAAAAATAAAATTCTTTTTCTCAGGCACTCCCGAAATGACTATAACTATTTGATTATCAGTTAGTTACAGTTCTCTTTATATATATAAATATATAATGCCAATATAACAATAACAATATAACAATAACAATTTAAACATTTACAACTATGAATTTAATAAAATTAGAACTATTAATAGTATCTTTCTGCTCATTAGCAGGGGCACTATTGTTAATTTGGAATACTGATTCTCTAGATTATGGAAGTTTTAAGTGGAATTTTATTGAAACAGTATTAATAATTGTATCAGTTTTTACAATGAAAGAACAAACTAAAATATCTTGGAAATTATGAATAAGTATTATGAAGAACTTTGCTCTGAAATAGAGCAAGATAATGGCATTCAATACGACGAGAATCTGCGTGATGATATGTGTGACTATATGTTATTTGAAAATAATAGAGAATAGTTGTTTTAGTGTTTAGGTGAGCATTTAGTGCAATACTTTGTGCAAACGATTGCATACTTATGTAAAAGTAATAGTATGATTTCCAGTTTGTTTGCGCATTGTGTTGCACATAAATGCAAATTAAGAGTAAGTTGTGCAAATTGTTGTGCAAAATGTGGAGTATTAGAGGAAGTATGAGGATAAGTATGGTTATGTGGGGCAGTTCCATTGCACACTCTTTTGCACAAACTCTCAGCACCTCTTTCATCTTTTCTTAATTTAATAATGCCTATTCTCACTATTTCTCTCTCATTTACTCTCATTTACATCTTTATTCTCTCGTCTGTGCTATTATTTAGCACTTGATTCACTATTTATAAGAACATTATCTTTATTATAATAATATTACTCAAATAATGCCAACTCTCTAAACTTGGTTGAGTATAAAAGATTATGTTCTTTATCATCTTCAATTCAATAACAATTAAAACTTTACAATTATGAAACATTTAACAAAAGAACAGTATCTTGAATCTATAACACCAGATAAATTAACATTATCAGAACTTCCTAATACAATAGGACAAGCATATTTAGATGGTATAGAAGAAGCAGATAAAAGATATAGAAAAGCTATATCTATAGCAATAAAAAAGGTTGGAATAAATGTATCACCTTTCTTTAACATAATATTAAATGAATTAAATAAATAATATTATACTAGCACGCCCGTAGAGAAGAACATAGCATTGCTAATCTGCGGGTGTGTTATTATCATCACATTCAACTTTATAACAATTAAACACTTTACAACTATGAGCAAAATTTCACAATTAGTATCAGCATTAGCTGGTGACGCATATAAAGAAGCTAAAACTATATATGATGATATTCTATCAACAGGAACAGAAAGAGAAAAGCAAGATGCTAAGTATATAATGAAAGTTATGTGATTAGTATCAGCACGCCTGTAGAAAGAATTATATGTAACAGTCGCAGCAGCAAGGATGATTTAGATTATCTACTTTATCTTTGTTGTTGCGATATACATCTTCTAAGTTTAATAAAACAAAATCTTTAATAAAAACAACTTAAAATTTACAGCTATGATTTATTTTTATGAAAGTAGTAACAAGAAGGATAAATTAACTCATCCTCTTACTGTTAGCACAACTAGTGAAAGAAAAGCTTATGCTCTTGCCATTCTTAACTTTAAAAAGCACAATATGTGTGGTACTCCTAAAAGGATAAGCATATGAGTAAAGAACAAGCTGAACGTATTAACGCTCTAAAATCTAAAGATGCTCTTACAGAGTATGAAAGAATTGAACTACAAGTTCTTAGTGATAAATTATACAAACCTATTAATTACGATAAAGTTTATGATTAAAATAAGACGATTATTGGTAATGCTGCTATTTATATTGGCAGCTGCTTGTGTAACTAATGCTCAGACTTATACTCGTAGTGGCAACACATTCATTTCTTCTACGGGGGAGCGAGTTAAAACTGAACCTGTTAAGACAAAGTTTACTTGGAAAGACAGAAAAGGTAAAGAATACCCTGTATATATTTCTAGTAATGGTTCTTGCTTTGTAATAAAAGTAAGTGCTAAAACTGGAAAAGAATATAGGAATTATCTTGGTCCTGAAATCTCTCAACAAATTTGTAAAGAACTTAATATAGAATATAAAGGTAAGAAAGGAAAGTAATTATGATTAATCCAAAGATTTTCAATGCAGTTCTTATGGCTGCTACAAAAGAAACTAAAGATTTAGTTCTGAAAGCATTAGTCGAACATATTGGTAACAATTATGATTATAATGATAACAAAGCTGGTCATATTATTGATATACTTCTTGATAAAAATGCTTTTATAACTCCAGAAAAAGTAAATCTTGAATTTATTGAAAAACATCCTGAACGTATTATGTCTAACATCAATAGATATAATATTAAAAATATTAGTATTGGGTCAGTGGATAATATAGACTGTACAGTTAGATTTAAATACGAATTTATCGAAAAAATTAACGAAGATAGAGATGATGTTAGTTATATTACTACTTATACTGACATCAATTTCATTGACACTCCCGAAATCTTAAAGTAGGTTAAATATCTGCAAATTCTTCTTCTATATCGGTATTATTTATTATATTTGTACCCGTACATTATATTAAATTATATCGGTATGGAAGAAGAATATGTTGCTGAAATGGACTTTGAAACAGTTAATCAAGACTTTGATGATATAGACCTTTATGGTACTAAAATGGTCGAAGACGATGATGATTGTGATATAGAATTTGAATAACTCTTAGGAGGAGTACCAAATGTGTTAAGAGTTATGCCAGTGGCACTGCTAATATCGCCAATATTAAATCTCCTCCACCTGGACTTGTAGCTCAATAGGATAGAGCAACAGATTTCTAATCTGTAGGTTAAGAGTTCGACTCTCTTCAAGTTCACGACGTAATAATATTTTTTACATCCGAAATTATTGAATTCTATAATACTACGGTTAGTGATAATAGTAGTATTATTTGCTCTCATCATCTAATGGTTAGGATACAAGATTTTCATTCTTGGCATACGAGTTCGATTCTCGTTGAGAGTACAATTAAGAAAAGTCCTGTGACAACAGGCGTGATTATTAATTTAAAACGTTTTAAAACTATGGTAAAAAGTAGTAAAGAGCTTAGTCAAGTTAAAGCTCGTCAAACAAAACTTGGCAAAAAGAGTAGTGATGAACTTATCCAGATTATTCTTAAGAAGGATAAGGTTGAACGTAATCTGAATAATCAGATTGTAAATCTCAAAAGTGAAATTAATGCACTTTCTACAAGAGTTAATAACTTTGATAAGGATATGGAAGGAACTAGGCAAGCTCTTGAATCTTATAAAGACAAAGTTAAGACTCTTCAAGAAAAGAATGATGCTATTACTTTAGACTATAACAATGCTAGAGACCTTTTCACAAAAGAGAATAAGAAAGCTATTACTCTTACTGGTAAACTTGGTATGTGGAAAGTTGCTACTTATGTTATGACTGTTATTGCGGTTATTGCGATTTCTATTGCAATTATTTAACCACATAGTTGTAAAGATTAATACGGTTATTGAAGATGATGGCACTCTTGCTCGTGAGAGTAGGAGTGTCTTTTATTTTAAAATTGATTATTATGGCTAAAGTATATACAAACGATAAAAACTTTCTCGTTATTGAGATAAATGGTGCAGAAGCATCTGGACTTGGTTTCGGTATCGAAGTTACTGGTTGTCTTAATGCTATAATTTGTGGAGGTTGTAACTCTCAAATAGAACATAAAGACATTTATTATATTGCAGGTATTAACGAAGTTATGTGTAAAGATTGTGTTGATGATTATATCAAGAATATGAGTCATTATACTGATATTGATAGTCTTAAATATGAAACTAATCATTTTAATATTATTGCTCAAAAACTTGGTATGTCTGAAAAAGCAGCCTTCACAACAGATAATAAGATAGTTATAACTGCATAAAATCCTCTATTTAGTGCCTATTGTGGCTTATGTTAATTTCAAATATCTCTGATGATTAATTATTAAGCTGACTATGTAGGCAATCCGAAATCGAATTTCAAAATGTAGAATAACTTAAACTTAGATATTATGCCTGAAAATATTAAAACTTATGTTGCTCTTCCTTGGCCTGATTATCAAAAATATATGGCTGAAGATTGGTTTTTAGAAGAATCATATTATGATGTAGATAAAGATGTACGTTTAATTCCTAAAGAAAGATATGATGAAAGTATATAAAATAATTCCAACTACTGAACACTCTTATGGCTGTGCTATAATTGCAGCTAATAATAGAGAAGAAGCCATTAAACTATTTAAAGATTTTGATAAGTTTAATGATGTATTATATGATAATGCTAGATGCGTATGTACTATAATCGATAAGTTAGATTACGATTGTTCTGAACCTACTATTATTATAGATACTGTTCAAGAAGAATAATCTGGTATTGCCCTATGGTGTAATGGTAGCACAACAGGTTTTGGTTCTGTTAGTACTGGTTCGAGTCCAGTTAGGGTAACAATTCACAATTTCCTCTACAGGGGAGCTTATAAACTTAATATTAATTTTAAAATTTGTTGTAAAATGGCAAAACATGACGAAAACAAAGATTTAAGAAGTTTTAGTCGTATTGGTAAAGTCGATTATTCTAATAAGACTTTACGATGCGCAAAGAGTACTACTATTGGTATTCGTATGTGGGGTAAAATTGATTTTCTTATACATTACTGTGGTTGGCATCTTATTTGGGATAATAGTGCTGGAGTTGGAACTATTACATCTTATGATAATTCTAATTCTGACAATACAAATAAGAAAGCTAAAAAAGAACATCAATTAACTGATAAGACTAAGAAATCTAAAAAGAAGTAGTTATGGGTTTACTTAAAGTAATGCCGTTCAAAGTAGCGGTTCCTAAGCCTAAACGTAATAGAACTTCTAATGGTATTAAACGTACTACTAATAAGATTGTTGAAGGTAGAGTTTTTAAAGATGAAGAAGGAACTTATAAAGTTTCTATAACTATGGGTAATGACCCTGTTAATCCTGATTTACTTATTTTAGACTTTACTGAACGTTCTTATGATTTAACAGGTAAAACTAATGTATTTAGTAGGACTGTTGATAGTAAAGGTAGACATACCAGGTTTATAAGAAATTCTATGCATGCTAAATTTATGCCAGGTCTTCCTGAACAGTATATTCCTTTTGCTCCTAATTGGATTGTAAGAGGTTATATTGTTAAAGATAATGGTATTGTGAAGTTTGATTTCAAAAGTCTTGTTGGAGTAGATGGTTATACAATGGAGGTTTTACAACCCGAAAATAATTAAATGTTATGAGTATAGTTCCTATTAATCCAGCAAACACTAATAGAGCAAATACTAGTAGTTTTACAAACGACCAAAAAATAGCTTATGATAAACTTATAGAGTTTATTGATAGTCCTTTTGACCCAAAAGATTATAAAAGAGCTTTAACTGGTGCTGCAGGTACTGGTAAGACTTATCTTGTTAAAGCATTAATTCTTAATAGTGCTACATCTTATTCATTGATTGGTCTTGCTGCACCTACTCATAAAGCTTGTAGAGTACTAGGAGAAAGTATTCATATTCCAGGTATAAAAGCCAATACTATTCAATCTGATTTAGGTCTTCGTCTTAACTTTGATGTTGAGAAGTTTGATTTGAATAATCCTCCTTTTGACCCAAAAGGTAAGATTAAGATTGGAAATTATAGACTTTATATAGTTGATGAAGCTTCTATGATAAATAGAGGTCTTTGTACTTTTCTTGAAAGAACTTGTGTTACTAATAAATGTAAAATCATTTATATTGGTGATAGTTCTCAATTAGCTCCTGTTAATGAGAAATATAGTTCTGCTTTTAAAGGTACTAAGACTTTTGCTCTAAAAGAAATTGTACGTCAAGGTGAAGATAATCCTGTAAGTTATTTGCTTGAACTTCTTCGTTATGATATTGAACATAAGAGTTATAACTTTTTAAATCATATTCAACGATTTAGAGAAAAGTTTAATGCAGATTATACTAAAGGATATGCAGTTTGCACCCCTGAAGAGTTTGACAGAATAGTTTATAATAACTTTAATGATGAAGAACTTACTCGTAATGTAGATTATGCTAAAGTTATAGCATACACTAATATGGCTGTTTCTAAATGGAATAAGTTTATTAGAAATGCAATTATAGCTGATAGTGATGTATCTGTACTTACGAAGAATGACTTGATTATTAGTTATACAACTATTGTAAATCAATTTAATGATTGTATTATTAAGAATTCTGAAGAATACATTATTAAAGATATAGCAAATTCTGTTCATCCAACATATGGATTGAAAGGTTTTGTTGTAAGATTTCAAGCTATTCATGGAGGTGATATATCTACTTCATTATTTGTTATTGACCATAGTGATAGATTTACCATTGAGAAATATCTTCAAATTTCACAAGGTATGATTGATGCTGCTAAATCTGCAAGGTCTACGCTTAAAGCTCAAAAATGGAGAGATTATTATGCTTTTAAAGAAGCCTGCTTACTTCTTACTAATATTATTAATCCTATGAATGGGACTATAATGTTTAGTAGAGATTTAGATTATGGTTTTTCTTTGACTTCTCATAAGAGTCAGGGTAGTACTTTTGATACTTCTCTAGTTGATGTTAATGATATTGTATTCGATAGAAATGGATATCCTTATTCTGATGCTGAGGAAGTTAATCGTAGACTATATGTGGCTTGTTCTCGTTGTAAAAATAAACTTTATCTTAAATTTGGTAAATAAAATATGTGTCAGATAGATGTTAAACCTGAATATACAGGACAATTAAAGAAATGTTCTTGTTGTGGCAAAGAGCTTCCTCTTAGTCATTTTGCTAAATATGCTAGTGGCTATCGTAAGATATGTAATGATTGCAGAAGAAGAGAATCTGGAGCAACAGAAAAATTTAAAGACTTTAGTAGTAGAGAACTTATAGATGAGCTTAAAGCTCGTGGTTATGAGGGGCAACTTACAAAGAAAGTAGTAGAAACAATTAAGTTATGACAATAGCTGAAAGAATTAAAAGAATAGCTGATAAAGCTAAAGTACCATATAATGCTATAAAAATTATTGTTTATAGTGTTTATGGTAAAACTATAGACAATTCAACTAGTTTTGAAAATAAGTTAAATTTATTAGAAAAACAATATGGAATACAATAAATATTCAAGTATAAATAATTCTTAATTTTATCATTAGTCAAGATATGATTAAATCTCTCGCATTTGACGTAGAAATCTTCATAAATCTCTTTAGTGTTACTTTTGTAGATTTACAAGATTATATGAAAACATTTTCAGATTGTGTTGATGCTAAAGGTAAACCTATAGCGTTACCAGAAAAACTTTCTGTAGCTGAGATTAAGTCTCGTCTTGATAAAGTTAAAAGTAAAATCTTTTGGATTAGTGATACCGATGATTCTCAATTAGTTGAATTAGTTGCTTATATTAACAATATGCAATCTCATTACGATACGAAAGAAGATGAAAACGGTAATGTTACTCAGATTCCTGTTAGAACTGATTTATTTGGTTTTAATAATCAAGGATATGATGACCTTATGATAAAAGGTTTTATGATGCATTATAATCGCTATGATAGTACTAAGAATTTGATTAAATATCTATTTAATCTTAGTCAGAAAATAATTAAACTTCAAGGTGATAGAGATGCATTTTATGGTGATAAAGATATAGACTTATTGAAGTATTATAAACTTCCTTATGCTACTGTTGACCTTCAGCGTGTTTACGGTCTTCATTCTGCAAGCGTTGTAGTTGATAAAGAAGGTAACCGTAATAAGTTTGGTAAGAGTCTTAAACAGACTTCTATTAATCTTAAATGGCATGAACTACTCGACTTTACTCTCCCGCCTATAGACAAAGAAGAATATGATGCTTATTGGAAGAATATTGATAGATATCGTGGTATGAGTTTAGAACATCTAAATGAACTTATTACTAATGATTTTGAACGATATGTTCTTCCTAAGTATGTAGAACCAATGCTTTATTATAACAAAAATGACGTATTTCTTGTTTGTGAAATGGCTAGACAAAAGCCTGATGAAATTAAATTGAGATATTCAATAACCCAGGCTTTCAAAGTTAATGTTCTATGTAGTGCTCGTGCTAATATCGCTGATAAGCTTACTATAGCCTTTTATTCTAAAATGAGTGGACTTCATCAAAGTCAATTTGAGAAAGGACGTACTGAAAGAACTCGTCTTAGTTTCAATAAGATTATTTTCCCTCATATTAAATTTAAGACTAAACAACTTCAAGATTTACTTGAAGATATGATGAAAGTGTATGTATATCATACTAATAAAGAAGACTTTTGTAGAGAAATAACTTTTTATGGTACAACTTATACTCTTGCGTGTGGAGGAATCCATACTCAAGATGTACCTGTTGTACTTGAGTCTAATGACAAATATATTTATAAGCATTTTGATTATAATAGTTATTATCCTTCTATAATTGTTTCTTATAATATTGCTCCTAAACACTTGAACAATAAAGTTTTTGTGGATATGGTGCGATACTTTCGTGATACTCGTGTTAAATGTAAGCATACGCCAGACTCTGAAGGTTATATAATTGCTGGAGTCCCAAATAAGATTGCAGCAGAAGCTCTTAAGATTGTAATTAATTCTATTTATGGTAAATTTGGTAGTGAACTATTCTTTCTTTATGATAGATTTGCTCAACTTCAAGTTACTATTAATGGTCAATTAATGACAATGACTCTTGTCGAAGAATTGGAACTTAATGGTATCCATGTTATAAGTGCAAACACTGATGGTATTGTTATTAAGCTTCCTAAAGATAAATTGGAAGTATTTAATGATATAACCAAAAGATGGAATGAAACTAATAGAATGGGTGCTGATAGTGAAGATTATAAAGCATATTTTGCTAGAGATGTAAATAATTACTTTGCTGTATGGCCTGACGAAAAAGTAGATGCAAAAGGTGCATTAGACCCTAAACAATATCTTAAAGATTTGAAAAAAGGTTATGATATGCCTATTGTAGCAAAAGCTGTTTTCGAATATCTTTATCATAATATCCCTGTAATGGAAACACTTCAGAAAAGTACTGATATTCTTGATTTTTGTAAAACTCAAAATGTTGGTAAACAATTTGAAGTAGTTTATGATACTATAGAAAATAATAAAGTTGTTACTGTTCATAGTCAGCGACACGTTAGATTCTATGTTTCTTCTAAAGGGGTTGTGATACAAAAAGAGAATGTTAATGACCATAAACGGCAAAAACTTGCATCTGGTCTTCCAGTTCAAATTCTTAATTCTTTAGATGATAAACCTATTGAAGAGAGAAATATAGACTATGGATATTATTACAGAGAAGCATATAAGATTATAGACCCAATTAAGCTTGGTATTTCATCTACAATGAAAGCTGATGCTAACAAAGGTGTTAAGTCTGGTAAACTTCTTCTTAAAAAATATTCTAAAGACTATCTTACTCTATTTGATGAAGATGATTTTAATTAAATTATGACGGCTGACGAAATATTTGAAAATGCTGCACTTAATTGGAGAGATAACAAAGGGGTTGGAACTGCATTTGTTCCAGCCCCTCTTAATGATAAAGTGTTAGTATATGATATTTTAACAAGACTGTATGCAAGAAGTCCTACTGCTACAACTGTTATTATAGTTAATGAATTTGGACAAAGAAAAGAACTTATAGAATTTCTAACAACCACTGATAGCGAAGAAAATAATGCTGAATTTAAGAAACTTGTTGATACTAAATTAATTCGTATCTTTACACTTCAGTTTCTCAAAAATGGTGGTTGGAATAGTGCAGCTACTCTATGTATTTGGTATAGACCTGATAGTTATGATTTAGGTATTGCCTTGTATATGGCTAGATGCAGATATTTTCTAGTAGTTCTTAACAAACTCTTTTCCAAAAATGCAGATAGTACTCAATTGTATAAAATTGCACCTCTTCTTGACTGTTTTAAGCAAGCTGAAATAGATGCATTGCGTGTAAGCTCCCCCGTAGAAGAAACATTGATTGATGTAGTAATGCCTGAGGATAGTGAAGATTATAAGCTTTATCAATATTATTGTAAATATATTGAAACTAGTCTTAATATCTTTGGTTCTTTTGATATTATGCAACAAGCTCGTATTGGTAACACAGTACTAAATATTTCTTCTGCTACTATTTGTGCTCAAATTGCTCAAGAAAACGGATGGAATGAACATCTTGATATGTCTTTTGAATATAATAGACAAATAGATGAACTTTATAATCCTAATAATCTTAGAGATAGAGCTACACAAACTTATGAGATTATACGCAATAGAACTAATCTTTTAGCTGATTATGAAGGTAAGCTTGAAAAAGTTTTAGAACTGGTTAAAGAACATTCTGGAGAGAAAATACTTATTATAAATAAGCGTGGTGAATTTGCAAATAAAGTTACAGCATTTCTAAATAATAATTCTGAAACTGATATTTGTGGAAACTATCACAATAAAGTAGATAATATTGATGCAGTTGATATTCACGGTAGACCTGTTTACTTTAAGAGTGGTGCTGAGAAAGGCAAACGTAAATCTATGGGTGCTAAAGCACAAATGACTCTTAATGAAGATAAGTTTAATCTAGGAATGATTAATTGTTTAAGTTTATCTAATGCTCCAGATAAATCTCTATGTGTAGACGTTGATGTTATCATAATTACATCTCCGTTATGTGAAGATATAGAATCTTATCTTTATAGATTAAGTAATATTCATATTCGTGGTGGTAAAATAAAATTATTTTCTATCTTTTGCAGAAACACTATAGAGCAACAAAGGTTATTTAACAAACCAATGACAGAAACGCACACAATAGTTAATAAAAGTGAATTTAATGCTGATACTGGAAATAAATTTGATTTTATCATTGCAGATTGAAATATTTTTTGTATCTTTGCAGTGTAAAAGTTAAACAAAACGCTCTTTGAAATAATGGACAAATTAGAGAAAACTAATGGCGGTAATACTCGTGCATTGAGTATTGAACATAATGATGCTGCTACTGGTCTAAGAGTTCTACAACTTCTTGATGATAAGCAACTTGTTGCTGCTGAAAACTTTATCAAGAGAGTTATGGGAAGTCCTAAAAGTGGAATTAGTAACGTGCAAGAAGGTTTAGCTGTTCTTATGAGAGCAAATGACCTTCAACTTCCTTTTAGTTCTTGTCTTGAACATATCCATGTTATAAATGGTAAGACTGGTGTAGATATTCATATCATCAAATCGCTATTGTCAAGGGCAGGAGTAACTTGGGAATGCACTAAAGATTATGCTCCTCAGTATCAGTATACTGATGGCAATACGATTTATCTTGAAACACAACTTCCTCAATATTGTGTTAGATGTCGTACCGCTAAAGAAGCTGAGGAATTTACTAAGGCTAATAAAGAAGAAAAAGTTGGTGTTTATCCTGTAAAATGGTATAAAGATTTAGCCAATAGAATCTATAATGAATTTCAGGTTTCTGCTCAATGTGTTGAAGCTATTAATAAAGCTCACGCTGAAAGACTTAAAGCTGAAGGAAAATTTCCTATTATTAGGATACCTGCTCAACCCATAGATTTTGTTACTGAATATACATTTACACGATATGTGAAAAACTTAGGCGGTATTGTTAAACAAACTGCTGTAAGTCACTTTTCACTAACTGAAGCACAAGCTGCTAAGTTCTTTGAAAAAGATACTTATGTCAAATATGCTCGTGTAATGATTGGTCATCGTGCATTTACTTTAGGTGCTCGTGATATTGCTAGTGACGTTATTCAAGGCGTCATGGAAACCTCTGAACAAGTTCTTGTTGAAGGTCAAGACTATACCCTACTCAACGAGGATTATCTAGAAGAAGTAAATGATAGTCAAAATTGAAAATGTGGTTCTAAACTACATAGTGTTAGTTATTTTTATTTTATTAATTTTTAAATTCCTACAATTATGAAACTCGGAATTAAGTTTAATGTAAACGCCGTATTGGCAGGTCAGAAGTCTAGTCTTATGAATGCAACTCCTCAGCTTATTGCTAAGAGTACAACTGGTCAATTTACCATCACAAGTCCTGTATCTAAGGCTCTTGCTATTGCCGCAGGTGAGAATGTTATGTTCCTTAATAACATTGCTGGTATTGAGTCTTTAATTCAAAGTCAGCCTGATGAACTTGTTAACTATTGTAATGAGAATGGTTGGGATATTAATACTCCCGAAGGTCAGGAAGCTCTTATTAAAGACCAGACTGTTTGGTATATTGCTAAGGGTGTTGCTCTGTTTAAGCGTAGTGGTGAGCCTCTGATGAGTACTATTCGTGTTACTAAGGAAGAGAAACTTGCTCAGATTGCTGAACATGGTGTTGAGATGATTGCTGCTATGTCTGAGGAAGATAAGGCTGCTTTCGCTGCTGCTAAGGGTCTTGAGGGTGCTTCTGACGAGGAACTCGCTGCTGCTCTGACTCCTGATGATATTCCTTCACCAACTTGTCCTGCTGCTGCTGGTTCTAAGACCGCTGCTACTGCTCAGGCTACAGGTATTGGTTTGCAGCTGAACTTTACCGATACTGCTATTTGGGATGCTCTTAAGGCTGACCTCGGTGAGTCTAAGGATAAGTTTAATCGTGTATTCGATGTTAAGCTTGATGCTCCTGAAGAGGCTGAGTATAACAATGGTAAGGAGAATGTTACTCTGACTATTTATCCTCTTGAGTTTGTTGAGGATAAGACTCCTATGGTTCGTGGTAAGAAAGAGGCTGCTGAGTAATCTCTAATTTGTCTTGATAAAGATGCTTGGGGAGGTATTCATAATTGAGTATCTCCCCATATTTATCTTCATTAATTTTTAAAAACTTAATTAAGTTATGGCAGAAACAAAAGAAACTAAAGCAGGAGTGGCTGCAGAAGCTCCTGTAAAGAAAGCTAGGAGAGGTGTTAGTAATGAAACTAAAGCAACTAGTCAGTTGAGATTTCATGAAAAAGACGCTGCTCCTAACGGTCTATTTATGGCACATCTTCACAATGTATCTGTAGAGTGGTCTACTAATGCTGATGGTAAACAGTTTACTGGTGAGAAAGTTCCTCGCCTTCAGTTTGAGTTTGCTAGTAACACCGCAGATGCTAATGAGATGCGTCATGTCTATCAATCTCTCTTTCCTGTTGAGAGTAATGTTAATACTATTCCTGGAGGTTCAGAAGAGTGGAAGGTTAATCAGGTTCTGAATTGGATTAAGCACGTTCTTGATGTTTATTATCTGAAAGGTCGTAAGCTTACTGAAGCAGAAGAAGATGCTCTTACTCTTCCATTTATGGACTTTGACGATGATGGTAATTTTGTTGCTCTTGATGTTAAGGAAATTCTTAGTGGCTATGCTCAGTTGTTTAACAATGTTGTAGCCATGATGAATGGTACTTTTGGTCTTGCTGAAGGAGAAACGGCTAAACCTTGTTATCGTGATGATAATGGTAAATTCCTTCGTTGTTGGATTAAGCTTCTTCGTCATAAGAAAGTTAAGGGAGAATGGAAGAATGTAACACAGAATGGTGACCTTGGATTTGATATGTTTATTGGTTCAGGTTGTATTGAATTAGCACCTAATCCTAATTCTCAACCTAAAATCATTAGCGTAGATAGTTCTAAGGAATCTATTACTCCTAAAGAAGTTAAGAAGGCTCCTGCTATTCCTGGAATGGCTGGTGCTGAAGGTGGCGTAATGGCAGGTATGCCTGGTATGGGTGGTGCTGCCGCTGGTAGTGCTTATACTGAAGCCGCAGACGATATGCCATTTTAAGTAACTTAGACTGTCGTTCTGATGGTCTTGCTAATGGTTGTGTTCATAATAGGGCTAGCTTCAGTAATGGGGTTAGCCCTTCTTATTATATTAACAATAATATTTGATATGTTTGAATTTGACCCTTTACAATTATATGTAGGTAAACGTTATGGTAGACTTACAGTAATTTCTGAAGAAAGAGATAATCGTGGTAATTGGTTTAATTGCAAATGTGATTGTGGTAATTCTGTTAGAACTAGAAAATATTCTGTTCTTAAAGGATTAACTAAATCTTGTGGTTGCTTACATAGAGAAATAGCTCATAATGTAAATGTTCAACATGGTCTTAGTAATACAAGACTTCATAGGATTTGGTCTCATATGCGAGGTAGATGTTATACTCCTACTGACAGAAAATATAAAAATTATGGAGGAAGAGGTATAACTATTTGTTCTGAATGGAATGACTTTGTTAAGTTTAAAGAATGGGCAGAAAATAATGGCTATAATGATAATCTTACTATAGAAAGAATAGATGTAAATGGTAATTACGAACCTAGTAATTGTACTTGGGTAAATTTATCTTTACAGACTATAAATAAAACAACTAGCCATTATTTTAAACATTTTGATAAAGTATATTCTCTAAAAGATTTAGTTAATGTGTTTAACTTATCTTATAAATATTTGCATAGAGAAATAATTACTAACAAAAGACTTAAGGATTTTAATTTGGAACCTGCTACTTATATAGATTATATAAATCAATAAGTTATGAAAAGAAATATTGCTACATGTAATCTTACTAAGGAGTATATAGAATCTAAAATAAGCCAAGAAGCTATAATGAGTAAGTATTTAGATATTCCAATAGAAGTTATAAAGAATTGTATAGAACATAACAGCCTTATTACTTCAATATTTAGGGATGATGATACAAACAAAAGTATGGGCTTTGCTTATAATAGTAAAGGAAAACTCAAAGTTAGAGATTTTGGAGGTGTTGGTATGTTTATGGACATATATGATACCGTAGCATATGTTCTTGGACTAGCTTTTGAGAGACGAATTGAAACCAGTAATAAACAAGATTTCTATTTTGTTCTTAAACATATAGCATATACTTTCAGTGATATTATAGACGGAAAAGAAGTTGACCCTAATGTTCAACCTTTATTAGCAAAAGCTGTAGCTAAAGGTAGAACAAAGAAAACTATCATAGATATTGCACCTAGAAGTTGGAATAAGTATGATAAAGATATATGGGGTCGTTGGGGTGTAGATTTAAATTATCTTAATACTCATTTTGTAATTCCTGTCGAACAATATTATCTTAATAGAACTGTTGATACAGAACCTAAATACTATTACAAAGCAAAAGACCCATGCTATGCTTATATGCTTGGAACTAATAGACAAGGTGTTCGTCTTGTTAAACTTTATTTCCCTAAGAGAAATCGTCGTACTGAATTAAAATTTGTAACTAATTGTAATGTTCTTGAAGGATTACTTAATCTTGAACTTGATAATTATGATTACATTTTAATTACTAAAAGTAGTAAAGATAGATTGAGTATTGGTAGTCATCTAATGCACAATCCTCTCTACGGGGGAGCTAGAAAACTCAATATAGGAGTTATAAATCTTCCAAGTGAAAATTATAGACTTCGTCAAGTTGAATATGATTGGCTTGTTAAAAAACTTGCTGATGATGGTATGATTCTTAGTCTTCTTGATTTTGATAGAACTGGTCGAGATGGTGCTAAGTATCTAGAAGAGGAATATGGCATTCCTTATCTCTTTATAACTCGTGGTGAATTTGGTCTACCTAATTTTAATTGCAAAGATTTTGCAGACCTTCACGATAAATTTAATAAAAACCAAATTAATAGATTTATTGAAGATACTAAAAAATATGTCGAACTCAGATTTAAATCTTCACAAAATTCAGATGCCCTTGACGGATTTGAAATATCAGGTGATATGCTCCCGTTCTATTAGTAAAATAGAAACTGAGCTTATTATTATGATTCCTATTTCTGAAAAGGAAGAACTTGCTCTAGATAAAGGACTTTTAGTAACAGATAGAGATGGTTTTAAATTTACTATTGACAAATCTACAGTTGTTTGTTATGGTGAAATAGATTTCCACGATGGTTCTGATGACTTTAATGTTATTCAAGATATGAATTGGTTAGACCACTTAGGTGCTTTAGGAATATCTGTTCCTTCTGATTATAATTATGAAGAACATTGTTGCTATAGTCCTATAAAGTTTTGTAGATATTATGATACTACCAATCCTGCTGTTGTAGCACAATATATACACGCTAGATTGGGTAAGCCTCAACGTTGTTGTATATTTAAAGAAAAGAGAAATGGAATACACAGAGTTGCGTGATTATATTATTCCTTTAGATGATTCTGACCATAGAATGATAGACCAAAGAGTTGCTGAGAAAAGTATTCAAGGATACCTCAATCAGCAACTTATTTATCTAGATTGTTCTCGTATTCTTCAAGGTATGAGAATGATGCAAACTATTGGTTATCCTTATCAAAGAGAAATTAGTTCTTATCTTTATGCTTTAGAAAAATATCTAAAAGAAGAAGAGGATAAATATGATTATTATTCTGTTGTTCTTATGGATAGACATTTTGCTAATCTTGAATACGAAAAAGAAAATCCTCCTATTTGGTATGGTGGTAAGAAAGCTAAAGATAAATGGGATAAAGAGCATGGTAAGCACCCCCGTAGAAAGAAATCTATTGAGGGTACTTTACCTGGTATGGGTAAAGAAATAAGTAATAAAGAAAAACTTAAAAAGCTTAGTGCTCAGTTTGGTAATTTAACTTTTAAAATTAAACCTCCTAAAAAAGATTAAATTATGATTGGATATGTAGCTAAAGATAAAGATGGAAAAATTTATATTCATACAGAAGAAACTGTTTATGACGATGAATTAGAAGGTTGGTATTCTGCTCCTTATATGATTGATATTACAGGACAATTTCCTGAATTTAATAATATGTCTTATACAGACGAACCTATTAAAGTTGAAATTAAATTAGAAAAAGTATGATAACACTTTATAAAAGGTCTAGTAATGGTAAACCTCTTGTATGGAAAGGCTATGAGTTTGAAAACGCTGGCTATATACTTATTGAATATGGTCTTGTTGGTGGTAATCTTCATAGTGAACGTATTCCTATAACTCTTAAAAATGCTAATGAACTTCAATCTAGAGTTAATGCTAAACGTAAAGAAGGTTATAAAGAATTAATTGAGCTTAAAGACGGTTTAACACAAGAAGAAGTAAATACACTTGAAACTCCTTGTAAATATGAGGTACAACGTCTTTCTAATCTAAAATTTTTTCTTAATACTTATCTTCCTAAGTATTCTACTACTTCTGAAGGTTTTGTTCTTCCTATGCTTGCTAAAGTACTTGAAGATAATAAACCTTTTGAAAAGTATGGTACTATGCTTGGTCAGTGGAAGATTGATGGTCTTAGATGTATTATAGGTGCTGAAAAAACTTATGAAGATTTATTTACTCTTTGTCATCTAACATATCATTCTCGTACTGGTGAAGATTGGACTTCTAAAATGTATTGGATGGATGAAATTCTCCTTCCTAAGATAAGTGAAGAACTTCTTGATATGATGATAGAAGAAGGAGCTTGTCTTGATGGTGAACTTTATCTTCCTGGATATTCAGTTAATGATATTAATTCTTTTGTTAAGAATACTCAACTTGCACAACATTATAAACTTCAATATTGGTGTTATGATATTTGTTGTGAGAATATGAGTGCTGAAGTTAGAAATGATTTCAGACTTAATAACATTGAACATAGTATTTATGGTATATTAGATAAAACTAGTCATTTAAACAATAAATCTCAAATATTTTTACTTGACACCGAAATAGTATCTAGCTTAGAAGATGCTACACGACTTAGAGATTATAATATATCTCTTGGTTTTGAAGGTCTTATTCTTCGTAATCCTTCTGCTGAATATCAATTTGGTAAACGTAATCAAGCTATGTTTAAGTTTAAGAAAGTTGATGATGGTAAGTTTATTATTGTTGATATTATTTCTGAGCATAAACGTAGTGACCTTCCTCTCTTTGTTCTTCGGAACGATATTAATGATGAACTCTTTGAATGTAGTATTAATAAACCTCAAGATGTTCAACGTGAAATATTTGCTAATAAAGAAAAGTATATAGGTAAATTAATGCTTGTAGAATTTAGAAATCGTTCAGGTATTAAACAATGTCCATTCCATGCTAGAGGTATTAATATAATTAATAATTAATATGAAAATACTTTTAATTATTCTATCAATAATAGGCTTGCTAAAACTAGTGAGCCTATTTATTTTGTGTGTTATTGAAATATACTATCGTATTATAAATACATATATTGATGGTATTGCTAAACAATATGGTATTTATAAAGACAATTATTGGTATATTATTCCTACTATAAGAGTTTCTAAATGTGATAAATATTTTGAAATTATAGTACATTGGTTATGTTTTCAATATTATAGTTCTTATAAAATAGATAAAGATGAAGAAGAATGAATTTAGTAGCATATGATAATGTAAATGCCTTTATTCCGAGTTCTGATTATATTCAGAAAAGCTATAAGAGATTACTATCTTCTACTATAGAATATCACGATAGATATTGTCTTTTAAAACGATATGATGTCGATAAAGATAAATATGATTTTTATGTTGCTGTTTATGATAATAAACAAGAAAATGTAAAAGATAAATTTCTAAAGAAAGATAGTAGTGGAAAGGTTAAGATTTATTTAGTGGATATTTGGAAAGAACTTCCTGAATATATTACTAAAGAAAATGTTAACATTAGTGTTGAACTTGTAGAAAGCCAAAACGACGGCAAAGTATATAAGTTAATCTTCTAGTTGTAGATACTCCTACTGATAGTGTTTAGCTTGATGTAGGGGTATCATTTTGTTTGCAAATTGCCAATAGATAGTATAAAATGCTCTATTTGGCACTTTTTAGCCTCTCTGCTGCGTTAATATCTTTTAGCTGATTAACTATACCACCGACAAATAAAGCCTGTCAGAAACGTTAAAATTATCTGAAAGATTTAACACTTAAAATTCTTGTATATTCTAAAAATTTATTATCTTTGCAATATGGCAAAAGAAAATATTGAATTACATATAATACATAATCCTAAACTTACTACTGAAGATAATGGATTTGCTATTGCTATCTTTATAGATGGTATAGATAAAAGTGTATTAGAACTCTCTCAAGAACAAATGCTTCATATTGGAGCTATTCTTCTTAATGCTAGTAAAAAATTTATTAATAATGCTAATAAAGTATGAAAGCAAAAATAAGAAAGACTGGAGAAATAGTAGATGTAATTTATCATATGGGAAGTCCTAAAAGTAGAAGTGATGTATTTGACTTTGTATTTTATGTTGATTCACAAGGTGTTGAACATACAGAACCAAATAACTTAAACTACTATTGGGATTTTGAGCCTATAGAAACGGCTACTGATAAACATTGGCAAGATGTAAGAGAACGTGCTGCTATTGCTGCCATGCAAGGAGTTATGAATTTCTTTGGCTCTATTGACTACAACAAAGAAACTATTGCTAAACTTGCTGTTGAGCAGGCTGATGCGCTGATTGCAGAACTTAAAAAGAAATAACTATGACAAGTTATGAAGAATGGATAATGTCTAAAATTAAGTGAGTATGACTAAAGACGATATTATTAATATTCTTAAAAGGAAAAAGAAAGAGGCTATCAAATATAGTGATGAATGGGCAAACAAGCCTGCTTCTAATAGTCAAGACAAACTTATGAATGAGTGTTGGAGTTCTTGGAATGATGGTCAGGCAAAAGCCTTTGAGCTTGCTATAAGCATTGTGTCTATGCTAGATAATCCACATAATAGAAGTTCTGAAAAAAATAAATAAAGAATAACTATGGCAACAATTAAAAGTTATACAGATATAAAACAGTCAAAAAAGTTGGCAGAGTTTCTGCCGATTGAAAGTGCGGATATGTATATATATAAAAATATTTTCTTTGGAGCACTATCTTGTTTTAATGGTACTACTCAGGTTGGAGAGTATGTCAAATTGACCGATAAAGAAAATAAGGCATATCCTTGTTGGAGTCTTGCAGCATTGCTTGAACAACTTCATTATGAGGTGTGTGATGATGATGGTTATTCAACATACTTGCAAATTAACAAGGATGACGATATGTATCAACTTATATATGAAGACCCTTCTGAGATTCTTGAAAGTATAGAAACTGATAGATATGAGCATTTTGTTGATGCTTGCGTGGCTATGATTGAGAAATTACATAAACTTAAATTGATATGATTATGGAAGCTATTGAACTTATTAAAATTACTGTTCCTCAAGATGAAGCTTATCTTGTTGATGAACACGTTAAAATGTTTGCTTATATTGTTGGCAAAATGACTACACTTTATGCTAAGAAAAATCATGACTATGGCAATTCATTTGATGAAGGTTGTGACAAACTTGGCGTAAGTTATCCTCTTGGTCGTCTTTTAGATAAAATGAATAGACTTATTGCTTGTATGGGAAAAGAAGAAACAATGCAAGTTAATGAGTCTATTGAAGATACTCTAACTGACCTCGCTTGCTACTCTGTTATGACACTTAGTTATCTTAAACGTAAAAATAATAAATAATATATTATGGAACTTGTTAGACCAAAAGCTGAAATATGGGAACAAGGTACTATTCTAGAAGATATGTGGAAACATATTGCTCGTTGTACTAGAGTTTGTTATCAAAGTACTCCTAAGAATGATGGTGAAACTGATGAAGAATTTGTTAAGAGAGTTATTCTAAGACAAGATTCTTCTACAGGGGAGCTTAATTTTAATAAGATTCATGGTGCTATGCTTGAACATGGTACTGTTTATCTTAAAAGAAATGTAGACTATTCTGATGCTAATTATAATAGTTTTGAAGAATTTTATGAACAAAATCCTTATAGTAAAGTTAATTATGATGCTGGTATTTGTTATGTAACTACTAATCTTCGTGTTATATATGAAACTAATTTTCTTTGTGATTTAAAATATATTTGTACTCCAACTGATTTTCATGCTCGTCGTGTTACAGTTTCTTTTACTACTAACATAGGAGTATCTCGTGAATTTAATCGTCACAGAGTTAATTCTATTGCAGAAGAAAGTACTAGATATTGTAATTATAATAAGCGTAATGATGGTCAAATTAAGATTGGACTTCCTGCTTGGTTGCTTGGTGAAGAACATTTACCTTACGTAGAGTCACATCAATTTGATAGTGTTATTAGTTATTGTGATGATATTTGTAGAAAAGCAGATAGAGATTGGACTAATATAGATTATTATTTATGTGCATTAACTATTTGTGAATATTGTTATAATAAACTTATTGAAATTGGTTGGAAACCTCAACAAGCTAGAGAAGTTCTTCCTCTTGCTACTAAAACTCAATTAATTCATACTGCTTTTGTAGATGATTGGAAACATTTCTTTGCTCTTAGAGCTGATGGTGTTTCAGGTTCTCCTCATCCTAATGCTAAGTTAGTTGCTGAACCTCTTAAACAAGAATTTATTAAACGTAATTTGTTATGACTCAAGATTTAAAATGTTATCTTGGACTTCATAAATATGAAGTTCTTGAAAAGAAGGATATTAAAAATCCTTATGGTGCTGTAGTCGGAATGACTATTATCTCTCGTTGTACCAATTGTGGTAAAATTAAAGAAACTATTGTTTATACTGATAATAATTATAGAAGATGATTTGGTTAAGTATTAGTTTATTACTTTGTGCGATACTTATTTGTTGCACTATTGTTATATTACATCTTTCTGATAGAGCTTATACTAATGCTATAAGTTGTCTTGAAGATTTATGTGACACTCTTAATGAGAAATTTCCTGGTTCTAATTTAACCATAATTTCTTCTAAAGGGGAGCTGAAAGTTAAAGGAGAACTTAAATATTTTACTAAAAATGGTGACTAGTCTTTATACTGCTGATGTTAAGCTAAATAAAACTGATAAAGAATATACTAAACATCTATTAATTGTAAATGAAGAAGGAATACTTATGGTAAATAAAGGTTTATGTAGTATTTCTTTTTGGAATGAAGCAGATTTAGAACGTAATGCTGTTGATGTTAAAAATAAAAGTCACATAGGAGATATAACATTATGATTACAGAAAATGTTATTATTACAGTTATAATTTGTATAACTATTATATTTGTTTGTTTTATTATTGGATATTATTCAAATAAAGAATCTAAACAACAAAAACTTGATGATATTAGAGATGTACTTTATATTTTTTCAAAATCTTATATAACAGTAGAAGAAAATGAAGATAAATTTATTGGAAATGTTAATGATATTAGAAATATGATTAACACTGTAAAAGATATAATATATTAATTATGAATATTTGGCAAATACAACAAGACCTTCTAGATATATCTAACGAACTAGAAGAAAATGGTGGAGAATTAACTCCTGAACTTGAAGAAAAACTTGCTGTTACTCAAGAAGATTTCAAAAACAAAGTTAAGTCTTATGGAGAAGTTATCAAAAGCCTCAAAGGAGAAATTGATATTATCGATAAAGAAACTGCTCGTCTCAAAGAACTTAAAGATGCCAAAAACAAAGTTATTGAAAGGCTTTCGAAAGTAATTGCTGAAGCTATCACTAAGTTTGGTGACGAAACTAAATCTGGTGGTAAATTCTTAGACTATGGCACAGGTAAGATTAGTGTTAGAAATACAACTAAAGTTGAAGTTGATACTGAAAGAACTGATGCTATATGTAAATCTGTATTTACTTATTTTAATGCTCTTGCTTATACTAGAGAACTTAACACTGTCCATGACTTAGATGAGCAAGAAGTTAGAGAAGCTATTAAAAACTCTGATGGAGGAATAGAATTTAGTGCTGATGAACTTTATAATATTCCTGCTACTCTTACATTTGATGTAAATCTCAAAGACTTACTTGCTAATAACGGTATTGACTTTATGCAAAAGTTCTTCGGATTTATAACAAATTATAAAGTTAAATCAAATGTTAGTAAGACTGCTATGAAAGATGTTTTACTTGAAGGTAATACAGATTTAAGTAGTATTGCTCACATAGAACAAAATCAAAGTATTACAATAAAATGATAATTAATGCTGCTGTCCAGGAAATCCTTAAAGGCAAGCCTGGAGATGAGTTAGTAGTTGCTAATAAGCATCAATATTATAATGGAGCTCCTGTTGACGAATATGGAAATTTGCAACTTTATAAAAAGGTTGCAGATGTAATTAGGGATGGTAATAAAATTGTTATTTTAACAGAATAAAATATGGCTAAAAAGTTTGATGTTTACGGACTTCCTTGGGGTGGTAAAATGGGCAAAGATGTCACTGATTGTAAAACCTCAGAAGAAGTTATTAAGAAAGCTGGTCTAGATTTTATGGTAGATAAGTGTGAACTTGTTGCTAAGATGCCTTTTAACATTCATGGAGATAACTCTGTTAATGAAACTATGGGCGACTTTGCTCACAAAGGTAACATTTATCGTCCTTGTCCTAATGCTTATGGCACATATCGTGTAGATAAGAATATCCCTCTTGGTATCGTTAAATCTAAGTATGAAGTTGTTCAAAATATTGATGCATTTAATTTTATAGATAATGCCATTGGAGAAGGAAAAGCTCTCTTCCAATATGCAGGATGTTTCGGATATGGACATAAGGTATTTATTACAGCTAAGCTTCCTATTGAAACTAGAGTTGGAGAAGACCCGATTGATAACTATTTGGTATTTAGTACTTCTCACGATGGTAGTGGTAGTATTGATGTGCTATTTACTCCTGTCAGAGTCTTCTGTCTTAATATGCTTAATGCTGGATTAGAAGAAGCTACTGCACATATTCGTATCAGACATACAAAGACTGCACAAGATAGACTTGACTTTGGTGCTGAAATGCTTCGTACTGCAATAGATTATGCTAAGAGTTCTCAACTTCTTTATGAAAGTCTTCTTACTATTAAGATGACTGATGACCAAGTTAGAGATTATATTGCTCGTCTACAACTTACTAAAGCTGAATATGAAGCTGTTGTCGAGTATAACCATGAAAATGGTATTCGCAAAGTATTTGAAAGAGATTGGCTTGCTATGCAGAAGACTAATATTAGTACTCGTAAAGCTAACATTCTTAATACTATGTTTGATTATTATAAAAATGGAGTTGCTCAAGAACATATTATAGGTAACGCTTGGGGTGCTTATAATGCCATCACTGGCTATTATAGCAATGTTAAGAAACAAGAAGGCGAAAAGCGTATGGATAATCTTATCTTTGGTGGAGATAGACTTGCTACAAGTAAAGCTCTTAATTTAGTTATAGATTATAAAGCTGCATAGTTAATCAACATTCTTTTCTACGGGGGAGCTAGTACTACTTATAGTGCTAATTGCTCCCCCGTAGAAGAAATGTATGATAACATAATTTAACAATAGTTATTTTGCAATTTACGATATTATTATTATATTTGCAGTAATTATTTGTCAAATTAAAATGGCACATCCTAAAAGAAGTAATAATTATGTTAGAAGTAAAGTTTAAAAAGTTAGTTCCTGAAGCTAAAATCCCAGCTTATGCTAAGCCTGGAGATGCAGGACTTGATTTAACTGCTACTAGTAAGCATTGGTCTGATGACTTTCAGTGCTTTGTTTATGGTACTGGACTTGCAGTAGAAATTCCTGAGGGTTATGTTGGTCTTATTTTCCCACGTAGTTCTATTCGTAAATATGGTCTTGCTCTTACTAATTGTGTAGGAGTTATCGACTCTGGTTATCGTGGAGAAATTATGTGTACTTTCCGTCCTCAAAGTAAAGGTACTACAGAAAGTTATAAGGTTGGTGATAAAGTTTGTCAACTTATTATTATGCCTTATCCTCAAGTTATGCCTGTTGAGGCTACTGAACTTAGTGAAACTGAACGTGGTGAAGGTGGACATGGTTCTACTGGTGTTTGATAATAATATAAAGATAATAAAATTATGAACGATTATATTAAAGTACTTATTGAAGCTAATAGAGATGCTGTAAATAATATTGCAGTTCTTGAGGCTACAGTTAAAGAGTATCCTGTTACAGATGAGAAATCAAAGACTAACTTTGGTAATATTTGTATTCTTCTGAATGGATATAGTAATATAGCTAATGCTACAGAATGTCTTCTGATTAATGAGAATGTTCTCAAAGATGATGAAGGTAATTATTATCAGAAGATTGAGGAAGAGGAAGAAGTTCCTGAAGAAGGTAAACCAACTAATAAGTAAAAGTTATGAATAAGATAACGTTAATTACATCTGAAGGCTGCTTAGGTTGTCAAGTTATGAAGAACTCCATAACTGCTGCTATTCTTAAAACTAATGCAGACGTTACAGTTGAAACAATAGATATTAAGGATGTAGATAAAAAAGTAATTAAAAAATTTGAAATTACTGATACTCCTTGTGCTATCTTCTATAAAGACGATAAATATCTTTTTAAAAAGATTGGTAGTGTTCCTACTGTAGTAGTTGTTCAGTGGATTAATGTTCATTATAAGTAACTCTTTTTTGGCTACTTTTGAGTAAATATTGATGTGGGTGTCAGCAATACGGCTGGCACCCTTAATTTTATTTATGATATGAAAGATGTTTGTATTTATATACTTATAGGATTTGGTATATCTTTAGCGTTTATTAGTGTTGCTTACTTTTTTATTTTCTGTTCTTATCTAGGAAGTATAAAAGGTATTACTAGCTCCCCCGTAGAAGAAATGTATCATAAACAACTAGTTGTTACTCTAGACTCTATTCTTGATGCTAGATTTGGTGCTGGTTGTTGTGAAGAAGTTGTTGATAGCGATGATATTAGTGTTCCTCCGACACTATTTCGTAATCATACAAGTACGGCAATAATGGAATAAATCCTCTATTTGCTTATTTCCTTTGCTTGTGTTGCTTTCAAATACATTGGATGATTAACTTATAAGGCATAACTTTGACAAGCTCTAAAGCAATTTCAAAGTCTATAAGATTTTTAATTAGTTTAAAGATAAATCCCAAGTTGTTCGTAAGGAGCAGCTTGGGATTCTTTTTTTTTTGCTATCGTAGATAGCTTACTCTTTAATCCAATTAGCAATATCTTTAACAGGTATTACACTAATCATATTATCTCCAAGTTTGTAGTAATGATTATCATCAGCAATATTAAGAATTGCATTGATACCTCTCCAAACAGGAATACGACGTTCAATATATACTTTAAGTTTATGTTCTCCAGAATATTTACCACTAGTGTAATATGGGTCATAATCTTCACCTTCAATTAGAATTTGAGCCATAGTACCCATAGATGCTAGAACGTCATTTATAATACTTTGAACTGCAAGTGGATTACTCCAAAGTTTCTTAGCTTCAGACATAGCACCAAAAGGATTAAATTGGAAACTTTCAGATGCAAGACGGTCAGCTTCATATAGACAAAGGTTGTAAATAATTCCGTCTTCATCGTCATCATCACCTAATGCTCTAAGACCTATGGCAATAGCAACAGCACCTAATACACCAACAATGTCACCAATATTTCTTCTAATATTAGAACGTTCATAATCAGGTAAGAGAGCCCAATGAGTTTTAACATTAAGACAGAAATCAGTAATATGTTTAAATAGATTCTGAATACCTTCCATTCCTTCAACTTCATTATCTTTCATATCTTGACGATATTTTCTAATAGGAAGAGCAAGGAAATCTATAAGAGCATTATAACATCCTTTTTCAATAGTACCTCTTTCTTCATTATAGTAACCATGTCTACGATAACGTTTCATAATACCAGGATAAATGTGCTTATGATATTGCATTGCAAGAGCACCCAACCAATACTTTTCAAGTTGAGCAGAACCCATTCTATCATATACACCATGAATCTTTTTATTAACTGATATTACACGTCCTTTAAGAGCGCCAAGAATTTTATAAGCATCATTAACTTCTGAATTAGCTTCTCTATTATTGTTAAGTTCAGCTAAAATAGAACCATCTGCAAAAGCTAACTTTCCATTATCACCAAGTTTAAATTGTGACATAATGTCAGGTTGCTTTTCAAATTCTTTAAGAGCTTTATCTTCGTATTGCTTACGAATACTAATAAATTCTTGTTGTAGTTCAGGACTAAGACGTTCTACAAATTCAGTAGTTATATCTTTTCTAAACCAAGCATATTCTTTACGAACATTATCATCAGCAAGTTGAGAGTTTCTAAAATCTTTATATTGATTGAGAATATCTTCTCTATTTTCAAGTACTTTAGCTAAAGCTTGTTCATGAGCATCTCTTATAACTTCAGCTCTTCCTTTAATTACATAAGAACTACGTCCATTAATTTCAGGATTTTCATTCTTATAAAGTCTATGACTAAGCATAATACTAAACATAGCACCATTCTGCATGAAATGTTCACCCATAGTCTGAGGACTAAACATGAAATCTCTAGCACGTTTGAGATAAACTGCAGGGTCAAGATTAGCACGAACTACACCTGTAATTTCGTCAAAGTCTACAACATTCATAAATTTAATGATAGCATCTGCAACAGTAGAAGATTTTTCACTATACATATTAGCAAGATAACTAGCAACATTAGCCATCCAAATACCTTTACCTTTAAGATATTCTTTAGTACCAAAATATTCTTTAGCCCAAGCTTCAGCAAAGATTTGAGTTTCTCCAAGAGTTACGTTAGCTATACCACCACGAATATTCATCATCATAAAGTTAGCACTTGTAAATGATTGTGCAAGATTAGCCCAACGAGTCCAACGAGGATTATTATATTTCCATTGATTGAACATAAGACGACGCATCCAATTAGTATATTGGTCATATTCTCTCTTAGAATCACGAGTTTCATATACAGTCTTAGTTCCTTTAGATTTTCTTCTATCAATCTTTAAATCAGAACGTCCAATATTTGTATCATATCTCATTTGATTTTTAAGAATTTCTTGACCATAATAGAGCATCAATCTATTATCTTGAACAGCATTATAATGAGCAGCTTCTTTTATAAAACGTTTAATAACACTTTCCCAATCACGATTAAGTTGTTCTTGATGATACTTTTCTTCGTCAGCTTGTTGTTTTAAAAGAGCTTTTTCATATTCTGCAACTTTTTTATTGTATTCATCAACATCATCACCTTCATTATATACAGGTTTTTCTAACTTAACTTTCTTACCTTTCATATCTTGTAATTTAGTAGTCATAGGCATAGAAGGAATATAATCATTTGCATAATTAATATTCTCATCTAATTCTTTACCTGTATTAGTATCTTCAATCCAACCTACTCCTTTAGCAGCTTCTTTAAGATAGAATCTCATATCATGCTCTTCATCTTTAGACATAATAGGCATATATCCAGATTCAAAGAAACGTTTAGCAGATTCAACATGAGCAAGAGATATAAGAAGTTTACTTATTTCTTCTTGTAATTCTTTTTCATATTGATTTTGAGCAACATCATTTTTATATCTACCATCCTTATCTTTGAAGTTTACACCAAGACTAATGCCATCTTTATGATTAGGATTCTTATATTCCTCTTTAGGAACAGAATGAGATTGAGCAAAGCCAGGTTCCCAAGTACCTTCATTATTATCATTAAGTCTACTAACCATCCAAGCTTTATTAGGAATCATAGTCCTAGAATAAGGATTGTAAACATGATTGTCAGCATACCATTCTTCAAATGTTCTACCATCATCATCTACACCTTCTTTCTTTCTACGGGCGTACTCTTCATAATAATATTCACTTGGCTCAGAAACCATATAACCTCTAATAGTTTTAAAAGCTTCTGTTTTAGCTTCATCTATATAAAGACTAGCATCTGACTTTTTCTTCTTTTTAGCTCTTGCAGCTTCAGAAGGTACAGCTCGCCCGTAGATAAGTTTATTGGGAACCCTTACTTTCTTACCAGATTCATCTGTTGCAAATTCAGTATTAACAGCTTCCCATAAGTTCATATCAACACCAGCAAGTTCTGCAGCATTTTTAGCAATATCGAAGTTTTCTTGATTGATTACATAATCAACATCTTCTGCATGAAGTTTAGCATATTTAGAACTCCAAGCAAACTCAATATCTTCTCTAATACCTCTAAGTTCTCTATAAAGATTTGCAAGTTTTTCAAGTTCTTCTTTAGTCATATCAACAAAGTTGATAGTTCTAGAATTGCCGTAATGTTTAGCAAGAATATCATTAATTTCTTTAACTTTAGCTTTATATTCTTCACTCTTAGCATAGCCTTCTTTATAGATAAGTTTGTAGAACTCTTTGGTATAAATCTCATCGTTTTCTCCAGCACTATTTATAAGGCTAGCTGCCATAGCATTAGCATTAACCCTATCATTATACTCTTTTTGTTGAGCTATATTAAGATTTCTTTGCTGTTCTGCTGTGAGTTTAGTACCATCAACTCTACCTTTAGTATCATATGCTGAACTAGAAGTTGCAACAAGTTTAAGAATTTCAGAAGCTTGAGATTTTCTTCTACCATTACCTAAAACTTTGAACGCTTCATTAACTTTTTCATAAGTTTCTGGGTCTGGACTAAATATAGCATTTTTTCTAAGCCAAGTAGCAGCACGTTGATAACGTTCATTATTTCTAAGTTCTTCAGCACTTGCTTGAGGAATACCATATTGGTCTCTACGTTCAGCTTCTTTTACAACACGAAGATTAATTTCAAGTTCTTCTCTAAAACCAGCATTTTCTTCTTTATCATAATATTCATCATAGAGTTCTTTAATCTCTTTCTTATACTTACTCAAAAGTTCAGCGTTATGAATATCTTCATCAGATTTTTTAATCCAAGCATTGCTAGCTTCATCAAATCTAACGGAAGCAGTAAGAGATTTAATTTCTATATCAATATCTTTAAGTTCAGTTTCCCAACGGGGGTCAGAGTCTGAGCTATTAAGATGACTAACAATATCTCTTCTCTTAGCTTGAAGTTCTTTGTATCTAGCAAAAAGTTTTGGAGCATTATCAATCATCATTTGGTCTAACTCAATCTTCTTAGTATAAAAAGATTTAATAGTTTTAAGACCAAATTCATCTTTCTCATCTCCTTTAAGGGGGAGTTCAACGTTATCATTAAGCCATTTATCAAGAGCAAGTTGTGCTCTATTTAAAGCTTCATAATCTACAGTACCATCAGAACGAAGAGTATTTTTGATACTTTCAATGTTTTGTTTTAAAGCTCTATAATCATCAATAAATGCATCTTTATAAGGCTGAATTAGTTTTCCAGTTTTATCTACTATATTATCCCAATTAATATTCATACCTGCATCAGTAGCTTCTTTCTTAATACGGGCTAATGTATCTTCAAAATCTTTAATTCTATCTTCAGCTTGCATTTCTTTTGCTCTTATGTCAGCCATAACTTCTTTAGTTATAATCTGAATAAGAGGATTAGGCATTTCTTGAGTATCATTAATCATAGCTTCAATCATACCACTACCATAAAAACCATCAAGAAGAGTTATAACATCTTTTTGAACAAGAGGATTAGTACTAACTCCTCTAAGATAATCTTTGGCAAACAATTCAAGACCATTACTTGTAAGAGCTTCATCAAGTTCTACAACTTTTTTCTTAATATTATCAAGATAACGTTTAAGTTCTGGGTCACTACTAGTTGTATCAAATGCTAAATAAGCCTCAAATTGACGCTTAATCTTTCTAGCATCAAGAAGAACTTTTAGATAACGTCTACGTTCTGCAGGATTATTTCTAATATAATTAATTAATTCAGGGTCAGTTACTTTAAAATGTCTACCATCTTCAGTTTCAAAATTCTTAAGTTGGTCATTAATCTTATCTACTACTCTAGTAAGATAATTAGAAATAATAAACAACGAATCAGAAGTAACAGGAATATCTCTACCTTGTGTAGAATTTCTAAATTGAAGTAATCCTTGAGCTTCTTTAGCAATAGTATCACCTTGTGAAGCATTAGTAAAGATAGCATCAATAGATAAAGAACCTAAATCTTCAGTAGTATCTGACATCAGTTCTTCTGGTGTAATAACAGCCTCAGCTTGCTTATGAGCTCTAATCATAAATACATCTAAACTTGGTTTTTTAAAGCCCATAGCTCTAAGTCCATAATTAGGATTATTAATCATATCACTATAAGCAACATCTCCAGACTGAATTGTAACACTACTATTATCACCAAGATATTTCTTTTGAACATTATCAGCTTTTACATGCATAATATCGTAAACAACACCATCTATTTCCTGAACAGACATATCTCCGATACTAGGAAGTTTTGTTGAAAGTTCAGGACTCCAAACATAATAAGCATTACCTTTTAGAATTTCACTAGAAGCATTATTTATTTTATTTACTGTATTATCTTTAAGTTCATTAATATCGAAATCTGCTACTCTATTTACTTTATAAGTTACAGGAGACATAAAATCACCTTTTCTAGAAGTATCAATTTCACCTTTAATGATAGCTTCAAAATATTCAGCAGATGGTTCTGGACTATTATCTAATTTTGTAGACCAATCAGAATGTTCATTAGGTTGTAACTTATTAAGAGGATAAGCATATCCTATTCCATCTACAATCTCAAACTTATAAGTTTTACCTTTTCTACCTGTAGTTTTGAAGTAAGGACGTTCATAATATCTACCAAATTCATCAATTCTGAGAATATTGTTTTCAATAAGAGTACTAATATTATCATCATTAATTTGTATCATTAGTACCCCTGTAGGAGTATCTACTTCACGTTCAACATTCTTGCCATCTATTTGGTCTATTTTAATAGTTTTATTCTTTTCGTCATTAAGACTTCTAGGATTTAAATCATTTATGTTTACTTTAGGAAGTCCTTGAATGTCATGACTTTTAACATAATTCTCAATAACCTTATCTATATTAATACTGTCTTGAATATTTCTAACAGCATCACGCATATAAGATACAATACCAGTTCCTCCAGTTTCGATAGACTGCATAAGAGGAGTATTTCTGATAACTTTATTTACAGCGTGTTGACTCATTTGGAAACCTTCAACAACAAAAGCATATTTAATCAAATCTGCAGCAGCATATCTGATAAGAGGATTTTCACTATAAAAAGCATTATTAAACATAGAATAAGCATCTTCTATATTAACAGAATCTTCACTAAATTCTATAGTTTGAGAACCATCTCTATTATTATTTCTAAGGTCTACTTTAAATAAACCAAAGATACCAGGGTTCTTAGCATTTTGCTGAATCCAAAGAACTTTCTGAGCAGGAGATAGTTTACGCCAAGTTTCTATATCAGTCTTTGTAGGTTTATAAAGACGTTGAGGCTTAAAGTTTATATCACTAGGAGCACTAAATCCATAAATTCTACCTATCTCTGTTTGTTTATCAACATTAATATCAACATCAAATGTATTATTTTTTTGATTAAATACTACAGGATGTTTAATAAATGGAATTTCAGAATAAATTTCTCCAAGAATATATTTTTGGAAATCAGTATATTGTTTTTCTGTAACTTTAGAATCAAAGCCAAGAACTTCTTCTATACTATTTACAGCAGCAATAAATTCATCTGTTTGAGTTTCAAATAGAGTTCTATTAATTATAACACTTGGAGCAGTAGCATATTTCAAAAAACTATACAAAGGAGGATACATACTTGCTCTTTCAGGAGTAGCTCTCATGAAAGTATCAACATCACCATTTCCAATACCAGGATAAATAGCTTCAAGAATAGAAATTATATTAGGAGTACCATCTTCATTTCTACCAACCATTACTTGTAATGGCATATCTCCTCTATTAATAAGTTCTTTAATATCGTCAAATACTTTATTAGTTTCAAAGATATTCTTTTTAGCACCAAATTTATCAGGATTTGTTACACGAGCAACATCACCAATTCGTTGGCTAAAGTTAGCAAATTGAGAATATTTAAGAAGAATACCAAGGTCAAAAGCTTGTTGTAAAGTCTTTTCATCAATTCCTTCTACAGGGGAGCTAGCAAAAATTCCACTCTCATCAATTCTATCTTTAAGAAGATAAGTAGGAAGAGCAAAATTTTCAAATTCTATTTCATTACCTTTAACTTTGCCAATATGCAAATCTATACCAAAGATTTGTTTAAAAGCTGTTGCAAGTTCAGGTTTAGCATTAATTTCTTCAATAAGTTTATTAAGACTTATACCTTTACCGTTTTTATTTTTAACTTTTACTCCTAAATCTTCTGCAAGACTTCTAATAGCTTGTTGTAACGGATTAGTATTAAAAGGTGTAAATATAGATTTATTACGATTATAAGCATCAACTATTCTAGTTACAGCAGGTTGTGCCATAAATCCAATAGCAGTATTATAATCAGAACCTAAATCAACAAAAGTTTTATATACAGCAAATGTTAAATCATTAACATTAGGTGCTGCACCTTCTTTAATAGCATCAAGAATATGAGCAGTTGTTTCAGAAGAATAAGAAGTAAGAATACGACCAACAATATTTTTATTATTTCTAGTCCAACCAAAAGTTTTATGACGAACTTGAATATACTTTTTATCGTTAGAAAGATTTACATTTTGTTCACCAAATGCTTCTTTAAGTTCTTTAATGTCATATTTTGTAGCATCATAGAGCATTGTATAGGCATCTGTAGCTGCAATAGGGTGAACTGTATTACAAACAGAGCACAAGTTGTCTCGAGTAACACTGAAACCTTTAAGTTTAGCACCACTCATAGCATCATCTTGATAATCAGCTTGGTCAAAGAAATTATATGGACTTCTTCTTTCTCTTTTAAGTCTAGCAGTAGGACTCATCATTTTCTGAATAGCACCAGGATTATCTTTGTCTGTGTTACTGATATCATCAAAATTACTACGACCAAGATTTTCTTCCATAGAAGATTCATCAGCAAGAATAGTCATCATGCAATTAAGGATTTCATTATCTCTAGAAGCTTTAGAATTTTGAAGATTAATATCAAGCTTTCCAAATTCTTCTAAAGTTATAAGACCATTTTCCTTAGCAGCATCTTCATACATCTTATCTTGAGTAGCAGATAAGAACTCTGTAATCTTACCAATTTTACTGTAAGCAATATTAACTTCTTGTTGATTGTTTAAAAAAGCAACAACATCTTTTAAAGATTGAATATAATCAGAAACTTCAAGAATAGTATCTCTATTATTTCCAACCCAATCATATTCATCTTGTTCTTCTTCAGAAAGTTTCTCAAATTGTGCATTTGTTATAGCATTTCCTTCAGAATCCATCCAAACACCATTGCTATATTTTCTATTAGCAATTTCAGCTTCAAGTTTAGTAATCAGATTTTCAAGACTTTCTTTATAAGTAGCTTTATCATTTTCATCTTTAAAATCTCTACTAATTTGAGCAACAAGATTTTTAAATCTTTTAGGAAGTTCTGCAAAAGTTTCACTAGTTCTTCTTTGAACATCAGCAAATTGAGTAAACGTTTCTTTATTATCAATTACATCTTGATATTCTTTTAAATCTTCTTCAATATTCTCAAAAGCATTACCTACTTCAGCATGTCTTCTGATATATGAATGCCATCTTTTAACAAGGTCATCATCAGAATCAGACATAAAAGGTACTTTAATCTTACCTGTCTTTTCATCAACATAGAAATGGAATTGAATACCATAAATAGAGTCGATATCGAAGTCAGAACCAGTTTGAGGAACCCAACCATCAGGAACAATAATTGTAGAACCTTGAGCATCGTTGGTAAATCCAACGACTTTCATAATAGCAACAGATTGTTTACCTTCGGTAGGAATACGATAACTGATAAGTTCATCAACACCAGCCTCTTGTAACATTTTTAAAGCAGTAGCATCATCGTAAGCAGAAAGACCAAAATTAGATTTAGGAAGCATTACTTCAATGTATGGAGCATAAACTTCTTTACCTTTATTATTTAGTCTTGTATGATAACGAAGAGTATTACTCTTTTGAATATTTTCTTTCTTAAAACCAATACTAGTAACCTGAGCACCATGGAAACCAGGAAGTTTTTGTCTAGTAATTCTACTATTAAACAAAGCTTGTGCTACAGATTCAACTCTATTGGAAACATTACTAAAGAAATTAGGCATTAATGTTTGAGCAACACCTTCAATAATATCATCTTCTAAAGTAAAATAATCAGAAAGATTACTATCGACACCAAGACGTTCAGCTTCTTCTCTAAATAAATCATAAAGTTTCTTATAATCTAGACCTTTAATTTGACCATTATCATCAAGTACTGGATAACCATTACTATCAGTTTCTATATTTAGTTCATTAGCTAAATCCTGGAATGCAGCTTGAACATTAGCTGAATACAAAGTCATAAACTTCTGCTTAATAGGATAAAGTTTATGACCTACAGGAATATTATCAATAATTTTTTTCATAATCTGAATACCAGCTTTGTTTTCAGCATTAACGTGCTGTGGCGTTTCTTGCTGAGTATAAAGATTATTATAATTGAAAAATTCTGCAGCACCGTCAGCTTTAGCCTCAAAGTCTGCAATATTTTCTTCAGTTAAATTACCATCATTATCCCAAAGAGTTAAAACATTATGTTTACCTGCTTTAGAAGTTTCTTCTGTATTAAGCTGGTCAATATCATGTTTCTTCATCAAATCATAAATTTGTTTAAGTTGAGTTCCTTCTATAAATTGAGGAACAAGAACAAATTCAGCATTTTTAATTTGACGAGGAACGATTATACCAGTTTGTTCATCATAATATTGGTCATAATAGAAATTCTTTTGTACTTGAACAAAAGCATCCATTTCTGTATCAGTAAGAGTTTCACCTTTCTGAATCTTCTCAATAAGAGGAAGATGTTTCATAAGCTGACCTCTAGCTGCTATACGACGAACCCATTCTTCAAAAGTAATATAAGATTGAGCATCATTAACTTTAGCATTAGCAAAACCTGCCATCATATCTCTAGCACGCTGAGTATCTCTATCATTAGCTCTTTTTCTACCAGCTTGTTTAGCAAAATTAGATGCAAGAGTTTTAACAAGAATACCATCTTTACCAGAACCATCAGGTTTTTTATATTCACACTCTATAGGGGTTCTTACAGTATTAACAATAGTAACACCTCTAAAACTATCATATTGTTTAATGTTACCAATTCTATCTATAATACTTTGTTCATTAAGTAAAGCACCTTTCTTTTCCGATTTTTGTATAATACTAAAATCATTATTATAGTTTACAATTCCATAAGGAACACCACTACCTTGAACTTCTTTAGCTCTCTTTAAGAAATCTTGAGCACTACCATAGAACTTAGAATTACCCTCAAATAAATCATCAAAATTAATATACATAAGATGAGTATTGAGAATAAATTCACTAACTTTTCTATTAAATTCTTTGTTGTCTTTATCTTCTCCTATTAAAGATTTCATAGAATCTTTAATGAATTGTTTAGAGCCTTGAATACGATTTATAGCTTCTCTAGAATAATCTGCTATAAATCTTCCAATCATATCGTCAAGAGCGTTTCTAAAGTCTTGACTTTGAGCATCAAGATTTACACCAACAACTCTACCTTTTTCTTTAATAAATTTAACAGATTCGTTAGTATTATTTTCTATCGCTCCCCCGTAGAGAAAATCTACAAATTGCTCAATAAATTGCTGACCATAATTTACTTCACTACCATCATTTTTAACAAGAACAAGTCTATTAGATTTAAATACGTTACCAGTAAGTTTTTCATTATTGGTTCCGAAATTTTCTACAACTTTACCATTAAAATGATATTTCTTATAAAGTCTTCCTACAGGGGTATTAGAATAATTAGGATTGAATTGAAGCAAATGTTTACCATCTTTTTCTACTCTAGTAACAACACCATTTTCATCTGTAACAAAAATAGTATTGATTGCATCACCCATATCTATAAGTTCTTGTAAGAATACATTCTTAAACTGCTGGAAAATAGGATGATTTTTATTAATACTTCCATCAGGATTTCTTAATGCATTTCTACCACTTTGAGCTATTTCATATCTAGGAGCTGTAACTACAAATTGAGTACTAGAATCTGAAGGAATACGCATAAAATAGTTAGCCATTGGTGTACCATTTATACTACCTTCACCTGCAAAGAAATTAATAAAAGCTGTAGTGATATAGTCATTTTTACTCATCTTAGAGTAAAGAGTATTTTTACTATTATCAAAACTTGTAGCACCATTAAATTTAGAAATTCTAAGTAAATCTGTAGCATATTCTGTAGGAACATATCGGTCACCATCTTTTCTAAAAAGACCTCTATTAACAACACGACCATTTTCTACTTTCTCTACAAGAATATTACTAAGATTATACTGAGTAGATTTGAATTTAAATTCTTTAAAATGTTGAAGAGGACAATCCTGAGCATAAGTTATATTACCCTCAGCATCTTTGAATTTTCTATTAAGACTAGATTGAAGAGTATTAATAAAGTTAGTTAAGAAGTTATTATTCATAACATCACTACTAAGTTTACCTTCAGTGTTTCTAGAATTTAAATCTACTCTAACAGCACTATAAGGAGCAAGAAGTTCTGCTAAAGCTTGAGCCTCTTGATTATTCGAGTTATCTACATAATCTACATTATATAAAGCATATCTCTTTTTTCTATTCTTTTCAGTAGCAATATCATATTGCAAACTATTATAAGCAACTGCTGTTCTTTTAGAAGCAGCTATAGTTCTATTTAAAATGTTTTTAAGATTAGATAAATTAGTAGGAACTTTTATATCTCCATTAGCATCAGTAGCGTTATATAAATAATTAGCTATTGCAAATTTATCAATAGTTGGATAATATACTTGCAACATAGAAGTAAGTTCTCCAATAAATTTAAGAACATCTTCATCATTAGGCTCTGTTGCAATTTTATTTAAAAATTCAGAATATTTAATATTTGGATTATTAGTAAGAGATTTATCCCAAGCATTAAATCTATCTTCCATTTCATAATTATTAATAGAAACAGCAGTAGACTTAATTGTATTCCTAAATTCGAAGGCTAGAGCAGTAACAGCATTACTTCTTTTATTAGCAAGATTTGATTTACCATTCTTATCTTCAACGATAGTTTCCATTTTAGACATGATACGTTTAGCAAAATTATTGTAAACTTTATATCTAAAATCAGCATCATTTTCAAGGTCTTCAGCAAACTTCATAAAGGCTTCAAATCCAGCACATTGCCTAGCAATTCTTTTTATACTGTCAACCATAGTTTGGTCGTCAGTAAAATCACCTTGATGAAATAGAACACTAGAACAAGCTCTAGCATCCATAGTATTCACAATTTCATAAAGATTTTCTTTATCAAGTTGCCATTTATCATTAGCCTTTTCTGAACTTTTTAGTTTATTCAAAGTATCAAAATAAGTTTTAATGTCTTGGTCAACACCTACCATAAAATCTTTATGTTCACCACTATGGTCAAAAGCTGCAATAACATTACTATCATCCGTATCTGTTGGATTTTCTCCTTGTTCTGAGTCAGTAGTATCATTATCATCATTTACATCAAGAGCAACAGCTAATTCATATTCGCCAAATGTATCATCTCTATCAAACTTTACACTGCCTAATTTAGAATGAGCAAATACATCATTATTAAAGAATTCATCAGAATAAGAAATGCCAGTAGCTTCATTAATTGTATCGTTATAAGCTTCTGTGTACCAAGCAATAATATTATTGTTAGACTCTGATGTATCTTTGAGATTTTCTACAACATATTGCAGATTACCAGAATATAATCCAGTTTCAGCATTAAAACCTAATTGCTCTTTAATGGTTGCTTTGGGCAATCCTTTTTCTCTAGCAATTCTTGCTACAACCACATTATTAAGTTCATTTCTAATAGCATTTTTAAGAAAACTCTTCATGCTACCAGTAACCTTTTGATTGTGTTGTCTTTGAACTTTATCTAAAATCTTAGCACCAAAAACAGCTGAGTGTTGCACAGCTTCATTTCGCCATGCAACACTTGAATAATGATTAGCACTAACTTTTTCGTTGATAGATTCACTAACTTGTTCAATATTAGCCTGAGCATCAACATCCCAATTAGTTCTATCAGTGTTTACTTTACGTGTTCTTTTAGCAACACTACAATTAATACTTCCCATATTTTACTTACATTTAATTGAAATTTCACCACTATTAAGTTCTCTAGCAATTTCAGCTCTATCCTCAGGAGAATAAGATTGAATATAATCGCCTATAGAAGCAACAGATTCATACTCTTCAGTAGTAGAGCTATATTCATCATCATCTGTTTCATCGTTTACAATATTAAAAATATTTTTATTTTCAGGAACAGCAGGAGTTTCTTCTACTTGAAGCTGTTGAGTTTCAACAGTTTGCTGAACATTTTCAGTAGTTTCTTCTTCAAACTGCATTGTTTGTTCAGCAGTAGTATCCATAGCTTTTCTAAGAGCTTCAAATTCTTGAGCATACAAAGAATCAGATTTGATATTAACTCCCATAATCTTAGCAAGAAGTCGCATAATCTTATTTAAAAGAGTATCACGTTTTCTTTCTCGCATATTAACTTTAGAAAGACTTGTAACACTATTAAGATAGTTAGCAAGTTCTACAGATGTAAGAGTATCTACTAGGAACTCTTCTAATCTTTCTTCATCAGTTTGTTTGCTAAGATACTTATATTTTTTGAAATTTTCGTAATAATCGTCTAAAGAAATGTTTAAATTATTCTTTTTTAAGTATTTCTCTAAAATAGGTTTAGCAGCCTCAACATTATCCAATGATTCAACAAAAGCATCATATATACCTCTAATATCATTAATATAATGTTCATTATTATTAGAATGTAATATATCATGAAGTCTTTCATGAATAAGTTTTCTAACAGCTTGCTTTCTATAAGCATCATTAGTGCTACTTAACATAGATAAGAATCTAGGACCGATAGTAGTAACTTTAGTGTTCCTATTAAAAGATGCATTAAGTTTTTCTCTACCATCACCAGTGTTAAACGCAGCATCAAAAACTAGATTATGTGGTAACAAATCATAAGTACTAAGAGTTGTTACAGTATCATCATCAAATATAAGTCTAGCTAAAGCAGCAGCTTTATCTGTTCTAGAACTAGACATTATATTATTAGCTTCTTTAGCTACATCGATAGTAGGTTGAGAACTAGATACATTTCTTTCTACAGGGGAGCTTGTAACAATTTTATATCTAATATTAGGATTGTTAGAAGTTCTTGTTACATTATTACCATACTCGTTAGGTTTAGTATTAACTCTTACTAAATCATTATTTAAGATAAAATCATTGTAAGAATCAAATGTCCAACTTTCATCTCCTATTTTTACAACAAATTTTCCATCTTTATCTCTAGTAGCAAGACCTTCTACTTGATTTCTTGTATTATTATCACTAGCTATATAAGATTCAGAAATATTAAATTGTAAAGTATCTGCTAAGAAATTTTTAACAAGACTTGTAATTCTAGAAATATTTGCAGGAGTTATTTCAATAGTTTCATTTACACCTACATTTTGTATTTGTATCTTATGAGTTTTACCAGGATTACAGAAGATTCTTAAATCTCTACGAGGACCTCTTCTACCATTAGTTCCAATATGAGTTCCTCTATCATCGCCAACGTTTACTTTCTCACAATTATCCATATGGAATAATGGAGTAGTAGAATTTTTATAATTAAGAGCTTCAAATAAAAAATCTTGCAATTCTCTAAAAAGTTGGTCATTTCCAGGATTTCTTGCAATATTTTCTAAATATTTAGTAACTTGATTTGAAAAAGCACTAACTATTTTAGCTGCTTCTGACCCACGAGTAAGTTCTCTAGCAGTTATAGGATAAGCTTGAGCAAATAAAACTCTACCTTTCGAAATAGGAATAGCCACAAACGTATTAGAATAACCAACACCTGGGAAAGAATATGTAGCAGGAATAGTAACTTTATCGTTTTCTTTCTTAACAACACATTCTACAGTACCTGCTTGTCTTCTAGAACCAATAGCTATAGATACTTTGCCTTTATTATTTCTACCAATAGCTTGACTAGCTAAAGGAAGTTTATTAACTTCAGATTGTATAATATTTTTTCCATCATCTGTTAACTTATCAGTAGCTCTAATAAGGAAACCATCATTTATAGCATCTATTACAACTTTAGAATCTTTATTTTTAGTTAAGTTATCAGCAGCTATATATTCTTGAGCAAGAGAATTAAACCAACCATCTATAGCTTTATCTGCTGAACCATATTTAACGGCAAAACTAGCCATAGTTCTAATAACTCTAAGAAGTCTAAAGTCTACATCATCCTTTTCTTCACCTGTTTCATTATCTATTGTATTGATAGTGTATTCTGCTTTTATAGCATCCCAAGTAGCATTACCTTCAAGATGCCAACTACCAGCTAAAGCAGCATCATAAATTTCTTTAAGTTCACCATCTGTAGCATTTACAATAGCTTTAAATATTTCAGCAAGTTTAGAATAGTATGTATCTTTACCATTAGGTCTAATTCTAAATAGCCAATATTCATAAGGAGAACTATAAGTTCCATTTACAACTTTTGGCTTACCTATATAACCTACATCTTTACCATCAAAAGTAAAATAAATTCTATCATTAGTTTCTCTAAGTGAAAGTTCTTGTCCTTCTTCAAGTTCGTCAAATACTTCTTTATTTTGAACGCCGATAGTATTTATTCTATGATTTTCTTGTCTAATTGCTTTATTTATTCTTTCTTCTAAAGGCGTTTTGACATTATCTAAAAAGTCAGGTGCAGCAATTTCTTCTTCAGTTTCAATAACATCATAAAGACTACTAGCCTCATCAGATTTCAAATAACTAGCAAGAACATTATAAAGTATTTCAGCATTCTCGTTATTTTGGAATTCACCATTACAATAGCGAAGAAGATTTTCAAGACTTATAACATACTTACCATTAACTTTCTTCTGACCTATATCTTTAAGATATGCTTTAACAAGTTTCTCTACAGCACTAGTAAAGTTCTTATCGAATACACGTTTAAGATTACTTTCAGGAACTTCTTCTGTAGTGCTACTTTGAAGAGTATTAATGATATTATCAACAACCTCAGGATATTTTTTCGCAAGACGCTGCATAGCAGTTTGCCAACGTTCTTTTGCAATCTTTTCAAAAGTTATATCATCATTTATAGCCGCTTTTACATCAGTAAGACCGCCTAAATATTCTTCATAAGTAACAGTTTCACCATTCTTCAATTTCATAGCAGCAGCTCTAGCAGCATCTGCTATCTGAGGAATATAAACAAGAGGGTCTGCTCCTCTAACTGGAGCTTCAGGTTCAACAACTTTTTTAGCGTCATCTATTTCTTTATGTCTTCTACTATAAGTAGGAAATATTTCTTTTTCCTGTATTCCATTGTTAAGAGCTTCTGTATATATTGCATCAACTTCCTTATGAGTGTTGGCAGATTCCATTCTATCAATATAACTTTGAGCATTAGCTACAGAGCTGCCTTGCTCCCCCGTAGAAGAAATTGATGGATTCTCTACTAGACCTTGACTTACAACTTGAACTTCATTGTTATTTCCAAACCTAACAATAGGATTACGCTTAACAACAGCACCATCCATAGGTTGTTGTTGAACATCAAACAGTCTATTGTTACTAATATCTTCAGGTCTAACGTCTGAGCCTTTATTAACGAAATCTAATTCAAAATTGCCATTACCAAGAGGTTTGACAATAATAACGTTTGTACTACTAGTAGCACCAGCTTGTGGAACACTATAATTAATAGTATTACCATTATATGATAATGCTATTTGTGTAGGTGTGGTTTGTCCACTTGTTTGCTCTATTTGCCCATTTCCTTGACTTGTGGCTGCATTAGAACCTTGTTGCGATTGATTGATAGGCTGCCCCGTTGGTTGGGCTGAAACTGGATTTTGAGATGTGCCAGAATTTTGAGTTTGAGTACCAGCAGCACTAGTGTCTGGTTGAGCAGTAGCAGCTTGTGCAGGTTCAGTGTTTTGTTTATTGTTTGCATCAACTTGAGTCTGAGTAGCTCTAGTATACATAAGAGTTTTAGCCAATGAATCAAATAGAGTTCTATTTTTTACATCAGCCAAATTAAGAACTTTAAGAGCTTCTCTTAATTTATTTCTTTCTTCATCAGTCAAACCATTAGTTTGTATGAGCCAATCAGCATTGTTTTCATCATATATACCATTAGCAATTTGCATTATATTTAAATCTGTATGATTTTTCTGAATATCAGATAATGTATTAAATGCGTCTTCTATAACTCTTTTACGAGCTACATTTTCCATATTGTTAATAGCACCAATATAATGTCTTATTTCTTGCTCAGTTTCAGCAAGTCTAGCATTTTCTTTAATTTTCTCTAATTCGATTCTAGCAAGAATATCATAATTTTCTGGAAGTTTAGGGTCAAGATTTTCAAGATAAGATTCTGTATCTTGTCTTTTACCATTAGCATCTACTGGAAGAACGTAACGCATATCATTCATTACTTTTCTAAGTTCTCCAAGAACAGCATCATTACTAATGTTATCTCTTTTTTCTTGACCTACTTCATCAAAAATATGAGATAAATCATTCATTAAGAAATTATCTAGATTTGCAATCAAATCTGCATCACTAGCATTAACTTTGAATGTTTTACCATCAGGAGCATATTCTCTAACAGCAGAATTAGCTACTTGCAAAGCATATAAAGTTCTTGCAAATTGAGCATCAGTAGAAGTTTGTAGAGCCTTTCTTTTAATAACATTAATTTGATTATCAATTTCTTCAATGTCAAATTGTGTTGTAAGAGTAGGCTTTTCTTTTTGTTTAGTTTCAAGTTCTTTCTTTTGTGCAATAAGACCAGATAATTCTTGAATAGTAGCACGAAGAGATACAAGACCTTGATAATCTATAGTAGAATCGAATTTATCTCCAAGAACTTTTTTAATTCTTTCTGTATCTTCATTGTACATAGCAGCTACTTCATCATAACGTTCAAGATTTAATCTATGACGAACATTAGATGATGCAATCATTTGAATGTATTCAGCAGGAAGTGCAGTTCCTTCTTTATCACCAACTCTATCAGCAATATCAGAAGCATGAATAATTTCATCCTGATACATTCTATCAATTTTCTTAACTCTTTCAGATGCTTTAGCAGCAGCTTGTTGAGCTTCTTCCTTTGATACACGATTAGCATTATCACCACTTTGATAAGCAGCAACAATAGCATCTTGTACATTTGAATCTTCAAGATAAGCTTCAAGCATATTAAGAGTACCGTTATTTCTAGCAGTAATAATCATTTCATCAAGATACTCTGTATATGCTTTCTCTCTAAGCATTCTTTCTTCTACGGGGGAGCTTATGTCAGGATTAGTCTTATCTTCGTTTACAATGTAAGGATTCTTACCTGCATTAATTTTTTGCATATTTTCTCGTAATGTATTAAGTTTAACATTACGACCATTAATTTCAGTAAGCATTCTTTCTGTTTCAGCAGATTGGTCAAGAGCCCACCAGTGAGGAGTAACTTTAGCTTCTTGAGTTTTAGCATTATCTTTATTAGCTGATTTCTTTTCTTCTTGTCTATTCTTAATAGTTTGAGATATTCTATTTAATTTGCTACCTCCAGCTTGAAATACAACACCACCAACAACACCCCAGAAGGCAGAATCCCAAAGACCAGTATCATTATAATAATCATTAAGAATTCTACTAGTCATTGGACCAACACTACTAAGCAAATTCAAATCTCTAGAGTCACCATTTTCCCCAGTTAGAAGATATTTACCGAGATGAGTACCTTCTTGTTGTGCAATATAGTTAACAGCTTCTTCAACACCTTCAGAAAGTTCAGATTTAATTTGTCTGCCAAAACCAAATAAATTATCATTAACCCAATAACCAATTTTAGTTAATCTACTATCTTTAGCTAATTCAGCAGCAGCTTGTTCTTCTGTCATACCTGCAGTTCTCATAGCATTACGCTGAGCAGCTCTAGTTGCAGCAGATTGGTTAAATCTAGGAGCGTGAGTTAAAAGATTTCTAAGACCATAAATTTGATATGCATCAAATACAACATTAGCAAAGTCTAATTGGAAAGTTCTATCAGCAGCACTTCTAGCAAGTTGTTTTGCAACAGAATCTCTATCTGTAGTATCTATATTATTATCTGCAAGATATTGAGCATTTCTCTGAAGAAATTTATTATATTCTTCATCAGACATATTATTCAAAGTGTTAGACATATCTATATAACTATCGTTATAAGTTTGTCTAGCTTCTTGATAATTTTCCATTGTTCTACTAAGAGCAGCATTGATACCAGTTTCAAAAGCTACTCCCATTTCAGCACTAGTAAAACCACTTCTTCCAAAAGCATGTGCTACAGGATTAGCTATAGCTCTTGCAGCTCTATTAGTATATTTAGAAATCTTACTAGCTTTACCAGCCCAAGATAAAGCTTTAGTAATACCAGTACTAGGAATAAGAAGAGTTAAACTACTTGCAATAGAAGGAATATTAGAAAACCAATATCCAAGATTGAAACCTCCAGTAAATTGGTCTTTTAAAGTATTATTATCAGGGTCAGCGTAGACAGGAGCCCATTCTTCAAACTCTTTTTGCTTTTCTTCAAGATATTGACTAACAGGATTAGAATAATTAGGATCAGATAATCCAACTTTTTGACCAACAAAGTCAATCAAATCACTAACACCCTTTGCTGTTCCAATACCAATTTCAGAAACCAAAGTTTGGCCTAAAGCATTAACTGCCTTAGACCAATTAGATTGAGCATCTGCTAATTGTTTATCAAGATTATCTTTAGGATTATAATTTAATCCAAATTCTCTATATTTGTCAGCTGTTCCAGAATCTATAGAAAATTGATTAAGAGCATCTCTTTTCGCCATTTCTATAACATCATCAGGAATAGGCTGAGCATCAGGAACAATTATAGTAGGAGGCTCTGTATTCTTTTTAGACTTAGGATTATAATTTGGATTAGGTACAGTCCTTTGTCCATTTCTATTTATAAAATCTAATACATCCATAACTTATTTATAAAAATTTAGTTCATCCATTAATTCATTATACATAGAATATATTTCATTTAATCTATAGTAAATCTCATACTGAGTTTTATCTTTATCTATATTTCGATTAAATATATCATCTGGTGTATAAGTATTTCCAAATTTATCTGAAAGAGTTACATCAGCTGTTTGAGGATTAACATTTAATTTAACATCACCATAAATATCAGCAGCGGCATTCATAGACAAAAGTCTAGCCATTTCTTCATATTTAAGATTATCAGTTATGTTACCATCTGCATTCATATATTGGAATTTAAGATTAGAAAGAGCATCTTCCATAATCATATCCTTATTAATTTCTTGAATAGCAGATTGCTTATTAATAACTTCTTTATTTTTTGTAAACTGCCCTCTATCATTAACACCTATTTCAGAACCATCTCTAAGTTTGTAAGAATAACCCCAATCTATCATACTATTAAGTTCTTGTATAGCACGAGTTGAAGTATTTCTATTAATCTTAGCTTGAGCTTCTTCTTGAAGTAAACCTGGAACAAAAATTTGAATACGACGACCATCATTCTCTTGAGCTTTACTTTCATTACCAGTTCCTTCCAAAGTAATTAAAGCACCAATTTTTCCATTAGATACCATAGCCGAAACATCAATATCTTTTGGAGCATAACTGCTAATCAAATCAGTAAGCTTAGAACGGTCTTTATTTTCAACAGGTACTAAAGTTTCATCAGTTGGTTCTTCGTTAAAATTATTAGTGTACATTTCATAATTACCACTACCTAAAGTATTAATAGCTGAGAATATATGCGGAGCTATAGCTTTAGCTTGTTGATTATATTGAGTTTCATTTATTTGTCCACTATTAAGCATAGCTTTCAAAGAAGATAACTCATCACTAATCATAGGACCAACTGTAGAAGAATAATCTTTGTAAGTTAAATCAAAATCTTCAAAATACTTTTCCTTTGTATTTTTAGCATCTTGAATAAAAGAATGAAATTCTCTCAAATCATCAGTTTCTCCAGTAACTTCTCCTTTTTTGTTATATCCAACTACTTTAGTAGGCTTAGTGGCTAATACAGCTCTATCTACATCACCCAACATACCATTTAGCACAGTAGGAGTGTTATATAAAATCTTATTAGCTAAAGGATTAGATTTATCAAATCTAAGAATAGTACGTCCATCTTTATTTATTACTTGTACTCCATTATCTCTTAATGTATTAACATTTAAACCACTAGTTTCATAAAAGTTCTCAATATTATTATCATTGTCTGGCATAAGCCAATCAATTCCAAGAAGTTTATTTGTTTTAGGTTCAAATGTAATTTCAAGAGTAGATGCTTCATTTGTAACATTACCGTCACTATCTACAGTACTACCTATTTTAGATTTCAAATCTTCAAAAGCTGTATTTATCTCACTGTTGCCACCTCTTTCTAGTCCACCATCTACAAAAACATTATCAGCAAAAGTAATCTTTGCTAAGTCTGTTGGGTCTTTAACTCTTCCATATACAGCACCAAGAACTCTACCACTTCTACGAAGGTTTATAATATCACTTTCATGAGCTTTTTGAGTTTCAGGGTCACTAAAATGGAATTGAGATGCATAGTCAGCAGCATCATTATATTGACGATTAGCCACAAGTTGATTGAATTTATTTTCATCAAACATATGGGATTGTATATAAGTAAAAGGATAGTTAGTACTTCCTTTTGCAATATCTACACCATCAGGTTTGCCATCAAAATATGTATAATTACCAAAATTAATTTTCATAATTTCTATCTTGTTTTAAATCTATTAGAAATATTACTACTTGAAGTAGTTACTTCATTTTGAGCAGTTTCTGTATCAACAGATTGTCTAACATTAGCTCCTTCCCAATATCCAGTTTCATAATTATATCTAGCACCTGGGAAATAATTATCAGAAATAGCTCTTCCACCATGACCACCTCCAGTAGAAGATTCGCTTATGGAATAAGAAGAAGTTCCGCCAGAACTAGAAGTTCTCCAATCATAAGCAAGTCCATCAGCGTATAAACTATCTGTAATCATTCTAGCATAATATTCTTTATAATCTATTTTGCTACCATTACGATACATTAGCTTTTTACGAGCGTCTATCTTTTGACCAAGTATTCTAGCTTCTTCGCTATCGGGATTTTCAGCAAAAGCTGTTTTATATTGTTCTACTAAATCTTTGAATTCATCAGTAGCGACATCATATGCTTGTTCTGCTTGTTTGTAACCATCAGCTGTAGAACTAAGAAGTTCTTCCATTCTAGCAGTTATTTGTTCTTTAGTAACTTTTTCTTGACTACTGCTGCTATGACCTGTACTACCTATAGATTCTCCTGGTTTATATGTAGTTTTACCACGAGTTATAGGAGCACTTGTATTATTTGTAACATTAGAACCTCCATCTCTAGAAACACTACTTTTAAAAGGAGTAACTAATTTAAAAGCAGCCATTGCAGTACTAGCCCAATTAATATCGTTAACAGGTCTAAAAGAAGGTTCATAAATAGAACCGCCTACAATATTTCCATTATCATCATAAGTGTCTTGATACTTATAAGGATTATTTTTCAACCACCATTTATAAGTAGCTTGACTAATATCACCTCTATCTCTACGTGCTTGCTGAGTTTGAACTTCTTTTTCATATTGTTCATTAGCTCTAATTCTACCTGTAACTTCAGGACTAGTAATAGCTTCTCCAGCAAGTCTAGTAGCAGTTTCAAGAGCTGTAGAATAATCTCCAAATTGTGCAGCACTATCTATTTGAGCACCAATTCTATTAGCATAATCATACTTCCATTTATCTTCTGCTGCATTTAGGTTAAGTTTACCGATAGCAGACATAATAGCAGCACGTTGTTGGTCAGTCTTTTCTTTACGTTCATCAAGAGTTTGAAGAGAACGTTGTAAAAGACTCATATCTTCTTTTTGTGGAGTAAAGACACCAGCTTGAAAGGTAGCAGGAGTAAAGCCTGATTGCCCTACTCCAATACCTATATTAGGAATTCTACTACCTCTACCTACATTTCTATTATATAAATCAATATCTCTAGGCATAATTTAAACAGTTTGAAATCCTCTACCAGTTGCAATATTATTAATTCTTCTCCTTAGAATAGCAGCAGTATCTTGGTCACCAGGTTTCTTACTATTCTTTATAGCATCGTATTGTGCAACCAATCTATTATATTCTGTATTAGCTTCTCGGTTAGATGCTAAGTTAGGATTAGCATAATATGAAGCTTGACTATCTCCACTAGCACCAAGCATAACTTTAGCAAGGTCATTTTTACGAGTAATCATATTAGAAAGACTATTTGCAAATCCTTGAGAAGAACCTGTAAGAGCACTAGCCCAAGCAGCAGCATTTGAAGTTTGTGCTTGACCAATAGCATTTGCTGCATTGATAGCACCTTCAGACATAGCACCTGCTGCACCAAGAATCTTTTGATTATTAATATCGTTGTTATACTGAAGCAAATTAAGATATGCACCTGTATAATCACGATTAGCTTGAGTATCAAGTTCAGCATTCTTCATAGCAGCCTGCGTAACACGTTCAGCATTACCTTGACGAATTTCTTGCATTTGACGTTGGTCAGCAGAATAAATTTGATTACGTGCATCTTGAGCATTTACTTCAGCCTCAGCCATTCTTCGTTGAGCAGCAGCACCACTAGCAGAATATTTACCAGCATTAGCAAGAGTTCTTTGCAAAGACCTATTAACTAAAGCGTTTTGTCCAGCAGCAAAACTTACAGGAGCTTGAAGAGCAGGCATTGCATGAGCAGCAGCAAAATCTTCTCTACGAATAGAATTCATATCAATTCCAGTAAGAGAATTATAAGCATCTCTCATAATACCAGCAGCCTGATTCTGAGCATCAGCTATAGTTCTAGCAGCAGACCTATTAGCACCAGATGTAATTAAAGCACCACCAATATTTCCTAATGCTCCAATACCTGCACCAACTAAGTCAGCATTACGATTTATCCAGCCACCAAAACCACCGCCTCTTGTAGTAGTCATACCACCTCTAGTATTTCCACTAGTACCACTAGGTTGATGCTCAAACATACTAGGAGTAACAGGTTTTGATGTACTTCCTGTATTAGAACTAGATGCATTTCCTGTATTAGAACTAGATGTTTTTCCAGTTACAGTAGGATTTCCAACACCTGCTGCAGCCATATTAATATTATTTCTAGTTTGATTATCTAATCCAGCCCACCATTTATTTATTACATCAAGCCCTGCAACAGCTTTAGTTCTACCACCAAGTCTAAGACATCTTTTTTTACCACCAAATTTAAGTTTACTTTTATCATCTTGAGTAGCAGCTACAACTCCAACAGTAGTATCACCCATAGTATCTACACCCATTTGTGGACCAACTTGATTATACATATCAATAACATAATTAGGTTCGCCACCAAGTAGTTTCTTTTCTACGGGGGAGCTATTATGCTTACCGTCGTCACTAATACCATTAGCAGCTTTAAGTTGTTCTTGAATAGCATAAGCTTGTAACGGATGCATACCACCAAGAGTCATTTTAGCAGGATTAAATCCAGCAATAGAATGTTTGCTTATAAAATAAGCATTATTAGGAGTATTTACCATAATCTCACCTTGATTAGTATTTTGATTACCTTCTCCTTCTATTATACTACCATCAGCAAACTTAATACCTACACCAGTTTTATTCTTACCTCCTCTAGCTTTATGATAATGTTCGTGGTCGTTACCAAGAATTTCATACATATCGTAACCTTCAGGAGTTTGTCCTATTGGAATTACAGTACCACCATCAGTAACGACAAAAGGCATATTCTCGCTCCCCTGTAGAAGAGATGGAGATTTGCCTGCAAGACGTAGTTTACGTTTAGTACTACCACCATTTTTAACTTGTATCTTACTAGCTTCAAGTCTATCATTAACATTTTGTTGACCTGTAAGCATTTGAAGTTGTAGCTGAATATCTTTTTGAAGTTCACGATTCTCAGCATTTTGCTCTTTAATAAATTCTTGAGATTCTTGTTGCAATTCTTTAGACCTAGCACTTTGGTCTTTAATAGCTTGAGCTTGTTTTTGAGCAGACTCGATAGTAGCTTTAGCTTGGTCTTGTGCTGCCTTTTTAGTAGCACTAGCCCCGATAGCAGAAGCAGCCATAGTACCAGCTACATTAATACCTGCAGCAGCTAGAATAGCGCCCTCTTCACTACCAAATATAGCTTTACGCCTACCACCATTTTTTAATTTTCTTATAGCCATATTTTAATATTGATTAGAATTTACACTTACTTCTTCAAATTTAATAGGTCTATTCTTTATAAAATCAAAAACTAATATAAAGTATTTACCGTAAACAAGAGAGTTATTATCAGTATTAGGATATCTTGTAACAGTTTGTCCACCTGCAACAGGTTCATTAACGCCTGGCTGATTAGGATACTGATAAATATTTGTATCATTTAATGCGTTTCTAAAATAGTTAGTATTCCAACTTCCCATGTCAAATTTGAAACCTTTATAATCGTCAGGATTAGCAGGTCTTTGTGCGTCATTAACATCACCGCTTACAGGAGTAGAAACACATCTATCAGTTATAACATAGAATTTACTTACAGGATTAGTTCTAGTTATTTGAGGGAATTTAATTACTTCATAATTAGTTTTCTCATCATAATTATCTTTAACTACATCGCCTATATATTTCAAATTATTAAATGCTGTTCTATAATTGTCTTGTGGAAATATAACAACTGCAATATTGAAAGGAGAAGATTGAACCTCTTGAGTATCAGCTCCAAATTGAATAAAGCAAACTGTTGTAGCATTACCATAGATTTTATAAACATTAATATCTTGAACTAATGGAGTGTTATCTATTGTTGAAGTTTCATTAAACAAAGAAATTAAACCACTCTTATAAGAATAAGATATATACCTACTATGGAAAGCATTAACAAGACTTAAATCATGAAGAGATACAAAGCTCTTAGATTTATAGTTATAACTTATAGTGAAAGTCTTATAAGTACCAGCAGTCTTATCTGTTGTAAATTCAAATAGTACTCTATGATTTGCATCATCGTGAAGGGTTCTACAATAAGTAGGCTTATAATAGCAAAGCATTTTATAAATGCTAGCATCAATAAGTTGTACTTGACTATTACCTCCGTAGGCAAAGATATGATTACTCATTGCATCATAGAAGATATAAGAATCAAAAGTTATACAACCAGCCTCTTTGTTATAGATACCACCATAACCATACTCAGAATCAAACAACTGAGTAACACCAGTTTCAAAAGGTTCAGACTCTTGAAGAGTTATATCGTTGTTTGATGCAGCTATAGTTTGATTACCATCAAATTTATAGAATGCTGTTTTAGTATGAACAAAAATGTTAGTACCTATTGCAAACAAATTTACAATTATACCTCTATCTGTTGGAACATTGTAATAATCTTCTGCACTAAATTTAAATATAGAATTATTAAATGTTTCATCAGAAAGAACATGACTGACTCTTACAGTATTATCAAAGTCTATCTTATAATCAGAATCAAATCTTCTAAAAGATTTATTAGAGAAATCTTTATACATAGATTTAAGTTCATAGATAAAACTAAGAATAGCAGAATTGATAACTTTTGCAACTTGCTTAACACCAGCACTTGCAGCACCTACAGTAAAAATTGTATCTGTTATATCTTCTGTAAGACTTAAATAGTTCAGATTAAAATTACTACGAACAAAGTAAGTAACACTATCTTGTACTTGAATAAAGCTCTTAAATTCACTAAGACTAAGTGCAGCAGTTCTATTTACAGCATAAACATCTTTACCAGAAACATAACAACTAGATGAAAGTACAAAGTTTGGTTTTTTAACAAGACAAAGCCAACTCCCATAATAACCATCAGGAATTGGTGTACTACTTGTATTTACAAAAGGAATATAACTACTTGACTTAGGAAGTTCATTTATGTTTTCAGCAGTTTTATTTCTAGTAACTATGATATAGAACATATGATTACCCCAAGTATGAGTATCTTCCCAACTTACATAACCACAATTACCAAAAGCTAATGGCGGATAGTTAGAACCACTAGAATAATACTTAGCATCAGTTATTGTAGCAGCTAAAATACCTGTACTCTTATTATATATCTTAACAGTAATATTATCATTAAGATTATATAACATAGAATCTAGTTCTATACTATGTATAATGTGAACATTATTATTATTTGGGTCCTTACTATAGTCAAATGCCTCAATTACTATATCACCAACATTAACTAAAGATATAAAGCAAGACTTGTACTTATTAGTTGGTAAATTAGAAATAGCATAATTTAATGTTATAATATCTTTATCAGATTGAGATAAACCTGTAGTAAACTGAGGAAGTTTAACACCGTTAGTAACAATATTATGCTCATCTACAAAGTGTACATAAGGTTGATAAGTAGATAAAGGCATAAGGGTAGATGCTTGAACTGAATTACCTGCTGTATCTGTAACTTTAAGAGAAGAACTTTTAATAATAAAAGTACAAAGAGATACATAATCTGTAGTCTTTAATGCAACTTTACCAGTCTTATAAATTTTACTATCATTGTCTTCTACATCATCTACTTCAAGGCTAAATTCAAATTTTTTAAATTTAACAGATATACTATTAACTCTTATTTCTTCCCCATTTATAGATAGTATAGGAGTACCATTTTCGTCTATACCCCTAAATGAACTTGAATTAGAAATTGCATCATATACCCAACCTTGAATATAATTTTGAAGTGAATAGGAAATAGTTTCAGTAGAGAAAAGAGAATCTGAAAGTGTTACTATGTCAGAATTATAACCTGCATAATTATCCAAATCCATTCTATCTTGATAGTCTATAGTGTATACCTTAGCACCAGATGTTACTTCAAGATAAGCTTTTCCCCAAAAACTTTTACTAGCAATATCTTCTTTAAGTTTAGTTATCATTGCTGATTTAGCAACACTTGTAAACCCAGAATCACGAGTAACCCAGCCATATGTAGGCTCTATACCCCATTGACCATAACTAAACTTATTAAAGTAAGAGCAATCTTGTCTAGCATAAGCTTTACCACTATCTCCTGTACTAAAAGACCCAAAAGCAAAAGTAAGTCCTAAGTCATCCCAAGGATGTTGATTAGCAGAACGTTGATAAACCCAAAGATTATTGCCCATAGCTGCATATTTAATACCTAGACCTTCATTTATCCAACTACCGCCAGGCAAAGAACTTATAGTAAATTCATAAGGGTCAGCATAATCAGGACCAAATACTTGTTTACCGTAAAGATAATTATAAATATTATAAACTACAGCAATATCTGGATTATAATCACTTTTCCAAATGAGGTCAAATTTAACAATATCTTGTTTTTCTTTACTATTTGTTTTAGATAACTTTGTTATATCATAATTAAAAGAATATCTAGACAAAAAAGGAAGAATACTACCGCCGCCGTTTACGCTATCATAATAACCTTTACTGTTATTGTATACCAAATCAGCACCATTAAGCTTAAGGTTTTTATAATTTACATTAGTACCTCCAGAATGAACTTCACTTAATGATATATGACTAGCAAGGGAATCTAGGTCATCAGGATTAAAATTACTTTCTATATAATTACTAATATATAATTTATTTTTGAATGCTGTAACATTACGAACATTATAAAGTTCATAAGTTGTTTCAAGTAAATCATCTATATTAGCTTCTTTTACATCTTCATAATCAAAATAAATATTACCACCATTAGGATTAAACTGAGTCATATCAAAATGTTTCCACATACGAGCATCAGTAGCTTCATCGTGAGTAATAATGAATCCTAATTGAAACTCTTTATAAGAAGCAATGTTAGCAGCCTGAGCAAAGTCTAAATGAAATACAAAAGATTTAGCTGAATCTTTATGAAGATTGATATAACTTAAACCTCCTTGAAGAGTAGTAATTTTTTCAGAAGTACCTCCAAATATAGGACGACTACAAAGGAACCAATTAGTATATACATCTTTTCTAATCTTATAACGAATAAAGAAAACATATACACCATTTGGAATAGTCTTAACATATGTATCAGTAAGAACTAGATTTGCAGTAGGACATTTAGGAGCTTGACTATATAAACTTTGTTCTACATTAGCAAATTTAAGATTGATGTGTTTAAGAGGAATCTCACTTCCGTTATCTAAATACTCACCTATAGTAAGAATCTTTTCACCACTTTGATTAGTATTTACATAACCATCAATCTCACCACCACTATAAGTCCAGGTTGTAGTAAGTTCAGTAGCTGTTTCTAAATTCTCATCATATTCAACTATTTTACTTACATTGTTAGTATGACAGAAGAAATAAATCTTGTTATCTAAACCAACAATATGACCAACTATATTATAGTTAGCCATAGCACTGATATTCTTATAACCATAGTCAGATACAAGATTACCATCATCATCTATCTTCATGTTCCTAGCAAAAGCAAGACTGCCATCTTCAGCAGTCTGAGGACTCATATTTAAGTATAACTTTGGTTTAACTTTCATATCTTAACCTCTAGGTAAAAAAGTACTATTATAAAAGAAGTTATTCCAACCTTCAGTATTAGCAAGTTTTCCTTTAACAGAAGCTGCTGCTCTAGGTCTAAGAGTATTCCATTGAATAAATGGATTAATTGCAGGACTAGGAGATTTCAAATCATATACTGGATGCTTACTACCTCTACTAAGATATTTAAACATACAATACCAAGCAAGAGCTTCAAGTAAAAGACCATCATCATAAATGTAAGGACATTCACAATCATAGTAATCATCATGATATGTTGCAACCTCAAATGTTTCTACTGTAATACTATCAGTATCAAAACTTAAATCTATATTATTACAATCAAGAACAAAGTTTCTACCATTAGGATTTACAATATCAGCAACTTGTGTTGTTTCCCAACCATTTGGAGCTTTAGGATTTGTGATAGCAATTTGCTCCCCCGTAGAAGGAATTGTGGACTTAGGACACTTGCAATCTTTTTCTCTATCAAAAGCAGGTATCTCAACACCATTACTATCAAAAACACGAAGTTCCTCTGCATTAATAGTGCAGGGGAATTGCGCAATTCTATTAGAAACCTCAAGCTTTCTACGTTTACGTTCCATAGGTAGAACTTTCATTTGAGAAAGAGCATCTATAGTCCACGCAGCTACTCTAGGAATCCAATCGCTTTCACTAATATTAAAATCATTGTCGATTTTTCCTATTAGCCTTTGGAGTGTGAGCTGATTGTTGAGCTTCATTTCTTATAAAATTTAAATATAAAATATTATCAGTTTCTAAACAAAGTTTAAGCTTAAGTTTAACATCAACAGGAAGTTCACAAATCTTATTTAAATCTCTATCACATTCATTAATAAGCTGTTCATTTGTCTTTCCTTTAACATGACGTCTAGCAAATGTAGGAGTTAATCTATATTTCTCTCCAGTGTTAAGTCTGCAATTTATAAGCGGCATTTCATAACAAACTTCTCCGTTAAGATAAACTCTGTAATCTACACCATTATAATCTGCGCCAATACTCTTTGCATATTCAGCTTCTTCTTTGTTCCAAAGTCTTTTACCTTCTGCAACAAGTTTTTGTTTATTAAGTTTTGTTGCATTGTAATCAAGATGCTTACGTTTACCTTCAACAATTTTGCATCTATTAATGCAAGTCCAACCTATAGGACTTTCAAATACATAACCGTAACCATCTATTATAAGTTTCTTATGAACTTCATTATAGAATGCTTGAAGTATTTTTTGATATTGGTCAAGAGTTACATCAAGCATCTTTTCATATACATCTATTTGATGTTTAAGTTCATGCAGTTCTTTTTGTTTACGAGCTAGTTTATAAATATTATAAGCAGGATTTGTTGCAATATACGCTTTCTTTCTATTTAAAAACAATTCCTTAGCATTATCATAAAAAGTTCCGTCAATGTATTCATTTTCTACAAACTCAGGAATCTGCATAAGGTCAAGTTTATAAACATTTTTGTATGTTTCAGCTTTTAACTTAATATCATCATAAAGAGCTCTTTCTTCAACAAGTCCTTTCTCATAATCATCAACTGCTTTTTCATATTTAGGTCCAATAGCATCTTTCATACTTTTATAATAGACCCTGAAATTAGTTGGAATTTCTTTTATAGCCATGATAATCTAAGATTAATATTTAATAGCGTTTGGAATTTCATCTGTTTCACGAACAGTACTAATAAGGTCTCTCTTATAAATAATCTCCTTAAGTTGACCAATCATATCTTCACTAAGAAGATATTCATTTTCATCTAGCCAAATACTGTCAGGAGTTTCTGTTCCATTAATAAGAGAAATCTCATTAGGATGTTCAAAAGCAGATTCAATAACAATCTTATCTAACTCAAAAGGTTTGCAATCAACTGGAAATATATAAATATACTCGTTAATATAATCATAACAAGGCATACCACAAAGACCAGGTACAGCACTTCTAAATCTAGCAGACGTTTCCTTAATGTACGGAAACTCTCTATTAGTTTTAAAACCTGCGGAACTAACTCTGTCAAAAGGAAGATTATTAGTAAGCCTAACAGGACGAGGAACCTTTTGTAATGTTCTTTTAATTTTTGTAATGTCATAATCATCATACTCCTCAGGTAATTCAACATCACCATCATTTACTGTGGTAAGACTAACTTTAAATCTCTGAGTAAGAATTTTATCAACATAACCATGATTCTCATAACTGCGTCGAATAATCTCATTACGAGTCTGAATAATAAGAAGTTTAAGATTTTCTCTTAATGCCTTATTATTTGGCTGACGTACAGCATGAGCCATTTCTGAAACAAGTTGAGCAATACTAGCCATATTATTTTGTTTATTATAAGTTTTATCTAAAAGAAAGTTCCCCCGTAGAAGAGTTGTAGCATTAACAACTCGGAATTAATCTGAGTGGTTCTAAACTTTATCTACTTCTCTATACGGAGGAATTATATTTATATTATTATTAATATTTTATTTAATATTTATATTATATTTATTTTAATTTATATATTTAATATTATTAATATAATTAATATTATTATTTATATAATTATAATAATTACAGACACCATCACTGATGCCTGCAAATTTAACAAATTTCTTGCAAAATAACAAGAATTATTATGTTAAAAAATGTTATAATTATAGATTTTTAAATCCTATAAGCAATATTATCTACAATAGTTTCAACTTTGGATTTATCATTAACATTCTCATAGCTATGTAACCAACAGTATATGCTGGAGGTTCTCCTTCATCAGCAACATTATAAGCCTTCAGCATATGCTGTTTAACGTGTTCAGCTTCATGAATAATAGAATTAATATAATCGTATCTACTTTTATGATAATTAAAAAGAACTACACTAATATGTTCTTTAATATTACTACAAGTTACAGCTTTAGCTTCATACTTCAGGTTGTAGTAAATATTATCAATTTTCTCTACGGGGGAGCCAATAGCTTTCAGTTCAAAAGCTATATCACCAAAAAAGTTATAGTCTACATTATAATAAACTATAACTTTCCAATAACCGTCAATATCGATTAATTGTTTAATCATATAACATCATCCCAATCAATAGGATTATTCATAAACATACAATCAGCATAAAAACGATTGAATACATAACCTTCTTCTGCATCTGCATCATCAATTACATCTTTAACATATTTGCAAAGATGTTCTTCTGTTGGAACAGATTTACCAAGAAAGTCTGCTTGACACATATTAGCTACATAAACAGCATCATATAATTTATTCCTTTTGAGTTTAATACCATAAGCTTCAAGCATTTCATCAACTTGTTCTTTGGTATAAGGAGTAATGTATTCTTTTTTACCATTAATAACTTTATACATTCTAGAAGAAGCTTCTTTACAAAGTTTCTTATTAAAATGAGGACCATAGTTATTAATATAAGACATCATTCCTTCAGGAATTTCATCATAACTTCCAGTTCTTGTATGATACATAATAGTAATATTATTAAAAAGGGCAGTGAGCTGAAAGCTCCCCCGTAGAGAAGAATTAGCATCACTGCCTAGTTAGTTACTTTATTTTATAAGTTACATACGACTACCACGAGAGCCACCTCCACGACGATAACTATAGCGACCACCACCTCGACGAGTTTCTTCGTACTCATCATCGTCATTATAGCGATAATCTTCATCGTCATCTTCAATAGACTCTTCAAGACAATCTTCTACCATCTCTGCATACTCCTTCATCTTCTTTACTTTCTTCAGAAGGTCTTTATGCTCTTCTTTATTACGAAATCTAACTATTACCATAATCTTTAATTTGTTTGTTTAGCTTTCTCTTTAAGTAAAGATATTGCCTCAGCTAGCTGAGATTTAAGACTTCCAACTTCATCTTTAAGTGCTTTAACTTCATCAGAATTACTTGCACTACCAGGCATAAGTTCATTAAGAACACTATCATACTGGGGAATTAGAGCTTCATGATAAGGTGCACTATCGACAACAGCTTTACTTTTATCTTTCAAACTTTTAATATAGTTATACAGAGAATCTTTATTATCTGCAATGACAAAAGCTTTATCTCCAAAATCAGCAATAGCACTATTACTGGGCACTTGTTGGAAAGTTTTCTTTTCGCCATTAATATTGCAAACAATATCAAGTCTTAACTCAGGCATTTGACCAAACATATTAGGATTATGATTTCCTATTGTTGGCGTAACACTTTCAACAGAAGCGGTAAACCACTTTATTTTATCTGTTCTATCTAGTCCATAGAGGACATTACCTTTACTTAAAGTAGAAAACATAATTATACACTTTTAATTAATCTATTGTACGTGACATTAAAACTAACAATCCTCTCTTCCTATCGTTAAATACAAGTAAAGTATTAACATTGATAAGGTCTGCAGCAGTTACTGGAGTACCATTAGGTAACACTAAATTTCTAGTAGTACTATTTGTAATAGAACTCATAGTAAGAGTTACAGGAAGTTCTGCTGTTGTACCAGTAGGAATAACATCACTAATAACGATAGTTAAATATCCTACAGGTTTAACAGCTCTAAAACCAAGAGCAATATCAATAGTTTCAGTACCGATAGTAGTATTTGTACTTTCGATATACGGAACACCACCTGCATTAGTTGCTAAAATATTAAAACAGCAATTCATACTTTAACCTCCTATCCGTAATTAAAATACAACACCACCACCGAAGCCATTATAACCATAACCTGCACCAGGATATAAACCCTGACCTATATAAGGAGTAGCATTAACGCCTACAAGATTAGGCCATTGAACAGGAACAGTGTTAGGCTGTTTTGCAGCAATAGCATCAATCTTATCGTCAAGAGCATGGAAAGCAGCATTAAACTGAAGAGTCTGATGGTCATTACTAATTTGATTACGCAGCTGAGTAATAATATCACCCTGAGTATTAATCTTATTCTGCAACTCACGTTCCTTCAAATCACAGAACTCTTTCGTAATAAGAGTATTCTGACCAGCAATAGCATTAAGAATAGAATTAGTATCACGCTCAGCCTGATTCTGCAAAGTATTAGTTTGCTGACAAATAGCTAACTTATCAGCACCATCTAATTGAGCAAGCTGAAGCTGAAGACCAGCAGCATTCTTTTCAGACTGCAGAATATCATCAGCATGATTAGCAGCAAGAGTTGACTGAAGAGCGTTAGTTTGCTGACAAATAGCAAGACGATTCTCACAGCAGCACTCACAAAGTTTAGACAGAATAGAAGTATCACCAGCCTGAATAGCATTAATAGTCTGAAGACCACTCATACCAATTTGACCAGCAACCTGAGTAATAGAATTCTGCAAACCAAATACACCAGTCTTAATTCCTTCAACAGAAGTATTAAGAAGTTGAGCAAGAGTATTCAAATTATCAAATCTACCATTCATAATTTCGGCAAGATATTGACGACCTTCAGAACCATTATGAGAAGCGAGATAATCATTAAAATTGCCATTACGACCATTTCTATCCCACATCATCCACATAAACATAATCCACCACCAGGCTCCGTTGCCACCACCAAAACCACCATTGTTTTGAAGAGCCAACAGAAGATTAGGGTCAATACTAGAAGCAGCATGTCCTGTAGCTGCATCAGGGAAAACAAAAACACCATTTTCACCCATAATACTTTCATTTTAATTTTGTTAATAATAAAGTTTAATATCTTTTACGACGTCATTAAAAGATATTGCAAAGATAACAAAATTACTATCACGAGCAGAAGGATGCCGATAAATAAAATAACCGCCTAACTATCAGCAAGTTAGACGGCTAAAGAGTTACCGATTTGTGTAAAAACTTTCATTCAGTTTCAACTGCACACATAATTTCATCTTTATACCAAATAAGATTATTCTTATGAGGAAGTTTACGACCTCTAGGAAATCTACCTAGACGAACATAATCATCAAATCTACTTCGACTCATATTAAGATAATCACAAACTTCTTCTTTAGTCATTTCAATATGAGCAATAGCAGAAAGTATATTTGTAGCTTGTTCTGCGTTAAGATGAGAGTTACCTGCGTCAATAGCATCAGCATATTGCCTCATCAGTTTTGCCACAATCTTTTCTACAGGGGTGCTTATCATGTTGATGAAAATATAAACCAATACTAACAAATATCATAATAAGAGCTAGCTGAACTACTATCATATCTTTTAAACCTAAAGGTATTCCAATTTCATAATCATAACAATTAATGCAACCTTCTACTAATAAGTAGTATAAGAACATTCTATGCCATCTACAAAATTGGAATACAAAGGATGATAAGTATAAGAACAACCAAACAAGAAGAGCGTTAAGATAAGATATAATACTACCTTCAACTTCAAAGTAAGATAATATAGTATCTGTAAAACTTAACGCACATAGAACCATTGGTATTATCTTTATCCAATGTAATTCTATCTTATATAAACTATTCCGTAGCTTTGCCTCCATCTTCAAGTCTTCTACGTCTTTTAGTAATTCCTGCTTTAGGAATACTAGGTGCAGCGACACCTCTATCTTTAATCTTTTTATTAGCCATAACAGTATCCATTTGATTACAAATATAAGTATTATTTTTGAATTATGCAAACTTTGGGCGTTAAATGATATTAATTTCCTCTATTTGCTTACTATTAGCCCCGTCAAGAGTTTAAATATAGCCTGCTGATAGTTTGTTAAGGCTCACTATCAGACAGGCTGAAATCGAATTTTAACTTCTATAAAGAAATTAAGTTAGAACTTTATATACTATTCAGTTAGTTTTTTAACGTAATCTTTAATTGTCGGAAAAGCCATAAAAGCTAAACCTGCAACTCCAACACTAATTACATAAGCATGGCAATAAATAGTATAACCAATACCTCCAATTGCACCAAGTGCAGCAAGACAAATCATAATAAAATAAAAAATCTTTTTCATAACTTTGATTAAATTAATTGTTTGCAAATAATAAATAATATAAAGTATAGGAAAAGTATTATATCTACTATTATTATATTTATATTAAGCTTTTACTTTAACAACTCTATCTGTAGAATCTATATAGGCTTTTCCCGAATCTATATCTGTTCCGTCAGACACAGGCAAATTAACAATAAGATTATAAAGTTCGTTATTGATTGTACTTTGTTCTTTATTTAAATTCTCATCAATAATTTGTTGAGAATTTGTAACGTGACCTCCAACAGCACTATTATATATCATCGAAGGAATTGGTTCTCTATGTTCACTCATAAATTTATAAATTTAAATTGTTATATTAAAATTACCATCGTATTGATTAACTGATTTAAGAATATAATAATCTTGAATTGTAGTAGTATCAACAGGTTCCATAGGAACAGGAAAACCACTCATAGTAAGATTAAACATAAACTCAGAATCAGCAGGATAAATAACATAAATGTAATCTTGAATACATTCAATATTGAGAGGATTATTTACATTAATATTTTCATATTTGTAATCATCATTATCATAGACATAAGCATAGTTTTGACCTGGACCAATCCAAATGTTACCTTCAATTATACCATAGAAAGTTTCAATAGATTTATCATATCCAGCCTCAACAGCTTCTTCATAAGGATTTTTACCATCAATACCAGCAGGACCTTGTGCACCTTGAGGACCAGTTTCTCCTTGAGGACCAGTATTACCTGTGTCACCTTTTTCTCCCTTTTCTCCAGTATCTCCCTTATCTCCTTTGTCGCCTTTCTCGCCAGTATCACCTTTTTCTCCTTGAGGACCTTGTGGACCAACAGGACCTTGAGCACCAGTTTTACCATTCTTAACTCTAATAGTTTCAGTTTCGCCGTTGTCATAAGTTATAACAAGAGTACTCCATCCATCATCTTCTTCGCTTTCAGTCCATTCGCTATTAGCAATACCGTTACCTTTGAGAAAGTTTAGTGTAAACTTAGTATGTAAATAACCTTTAGCATCGATAGTTTCTTCTTTGTCAATAGTTATATTACCATACTTATCAATATTTGCGCCTTTAATAATATTAAGAAAGTTCTTACCTGGAGGACCTTGAACAATTTGAAAGGCTAAATCATAAATAATATTATTAAGAAAAATAAAGTCATCATACTTTTCTCTATAAACATATAAATCACCATTCTCATCGTTCATAGAAGCTACAAGATAGAGCTTAGCATCTACTCTAATAGCTTCAGCTTGAAGTTCATCAAATGTATTAAAAACTCCGCTAAGACCCCAAGGTTCACCCATATCTCCTTTTTCACCAGGAGCACCATCTAAACCTTTAGGACCTTGCAAACCAGTATATCCTCTAGGACCTCTTGGACCTTCTGGACCAGGAATACCTTCAGGACCTTGTGGACCTGTAGGACCAGGCAGACCAGGAAGACCATCAGCTCCTCTAGGACCAGTAGAGCCTTGGGGACCAGGGTTACCAGTAGCACCCTTATCACCCTTAGCTCCATCA
>OCVV011361754.1_pt1 | contig 90575 bp, 119 predicted proteins | sample 1539721 | NCBI WGS metagenome assembly OCVV01 (sample SAMN02144230, study PRJEB22623) | gut metagenome | biome: sheep rumen | host: Ovis aries | place: New Zealand
CATATGTATCTGGCCTATCGCTGTGTGCCTTCAATTGTCGTGCGTAATCCCAACCATATCTAGGTGATTGATAATGAGAATCAGCCTTAGCTCGTTCCTGCTCCCATACAGCTATTTTATCACTATTATATTTATATAAATACTCAGCCGCAGTTGTGTCCAAATCCATATGATCAATTATAAGTCGTTTAGGCTTAGTAAGTGTTTCAGTGTAATAGTCAGTTAATTTTTCTTCACCTGACTCCCAATGTTTATAAAAGCCTCTAAAAATATGAACTAATTTTGGCTTGTCATAAATAACAACATATTTATCACTATATCTATAACCTTGCTCAAAAGAATAATATTTATAAATACTTCCAAGATATAATTGTTTCTCTTTTAAAGTTCCTACTATATCACCAGGAATATATTTATTATTTGCTTTCTTAACAGCATTTCTTTGTTCCTCATCTAACTTAGCTTGTTTAAAATCTTCCATAGCTTCAGTGAATACACCAACTTGATTTCCACCAACTCTACCTAACCAAACTTTTTCTTGACAAGTTCCATTAATAAAAGTAGTTGACATAAGTAGATGTAATAGTAGCTCTGAATTAATACCAACTAAAAAACTATTTCCATCAGAAGCTGTAATGATACAATTCCAGAAAGATAACTTTCCACCTTGACTAGAACCCTTAGCAGATTCTGATAGGCTAATAGTAAATGAACCATTATCATATTCATGAACTACACCTTCCATTTCTTTTCTAGTGGCATCATAAGCAGCTTCAGCTTCTTTTGCTTCTTTACTATCATAGCCAAATTTATTTCTAGCTTCCCAATATTTGTTATTGAGGTCTCGATCAAAGTAAGTCCACTTAGCCCAGCGTAAAGCAGTGTCAAGCATTTTCTTATTATCTGGATCTACTACATAACCTTGATTAACTGTTCTTCCACGCCAGTTATAACCACCATCAGTAATGTCAGTTCTTTCTACTATTGTTATTTTATTATAAATTTTAATTCCTTTATAATCCATTATTTAATTCCTTTTAAATATTAGTCTTTAGTATATCAATTAATTGATCAGCTAGTTCTTTCTTTCCTAGACTAACTGTATCTGTTCTTTCAGGATGCTCTGTGCAATAGTCTTTATAGAAAGAAAGTATATCCCATAGATTATAAATATCATTATCTTCTAAAACTATTGTTACTTTATTTAATTCTATTTGCATTTAAACTATTCCTCCAGTCTGCTGTTCTATTATTTAAAAAAGTAATAATATCTTCTAAACAACTTGCATCAAAAATAACTGCTTCACTTGGCTCAAAGATAAATTTTCTCCAAGCACCATAAAATTTAATTATACCTAATTGACAATTTGATTGTCTATTCCTTACAGCATAAATTGGCAACTTATGTCCAGGTATAGTATGTTCTTCAAAAATTAAATATTCACTTTCCATTATTCTATCTCTTCATTTTATTTATTTTATTAATTCTTTCAATATATAATTTTTTAAATTATCGCTAAAATTAGAATAATTTTGCAGTAATTTTTTAAATCTTTCTTTTGGATATATTCTTCGTTTTAGATAATAAGGTTTTCTTTCAAGATTATTTTTTTCAAAATGTGCATATAAACCTTCAAGCCATTTTGAATAATCAATATTCCAGCTCTCTTCATAAGAATAAGCATAATCTATTGCAAAATTTCCTTTAACAAAATATGTGTCTATATAAATATCTGAATTGCCTCTTAGATAATCTATTTCAAAATATCTTTCTTCAGGGGCAGTATAATCTTTATCTTTTTTTAAAATAATTTCATCTTTAAAATTATCAAATAAAAACATATTTATTATTCTTCTACCTCAGTCATTTCATCAATAAGTTTAACTGTATTAGCTACAGCTTTCTTTAGTATTTCTTCATCAAATTCTAATGGTCTAATTTTACCACTTCTTGCTTTGCCAGCACATATACAATCTACTATTGTTTCTATAATATCTAGTAGATTAATATCATCATGACAATAACTAAATGGATGATGCTTTTCATATGCTATATGTTTTTGATACCAAGTATTAGATACAAAATCTTTTTTATTTAAAATAGCGTCTAAATAATTTTCATAGAATTCAGCTTCATATCATATTTTAGTCCAGTCATGACAATTGCCCTTAGCTTTTAATATATTAACTAAGACTTTCATTACAGCTCTAACATCTTTAATATGATCTATATTAGCTTTATGGAAATCACTAAATGTTGCTGGCTCAGTAACTGTGCGAGAGTCTCCATTTGGATTATGTTTAATCTTTATCTTTTTCATATTATTTCTTCTTTCTTTGCCAATTTAATTTTTTGAATCTTGGTCTTTTTGATAACAAGATTTATTTAACTGTTTCCAAGTTAATTTTGAAAATGATTCTAAAACATCTTCAAAATTTTCTATATAATCGCCATCATTAAAATCTTCGGAGCAGCCATACTTAGTTGTAATTTTATGCGTTCTTTTATTTACAGAACAATATAATGTTGTAGGAATATCCATACCACCAATACCATCATAGCTTGGCATACCATAATAATAAAAACAATGATCAGTTTTAGTATTACAGTATACAGGGTCACCACAAGCATTGTGAATATTTAATCCATTAATAAATTCTTTGCTTGTTATTACTTTCATTATTATCTCCCCTTTATTTTTAATCTTCTTCTTTTCTTAGTACAAAAAGAATATCTGGATAGGCTCTAATTCCTTTACAGTCTAGAGCTATTGTATTAATAACTTTCCAGCCTTCTTGTAATAAGTTGTTTAAATAAAATGTATCACCTTTTTCAATAATTATAACTTTATCCATTAATTTTAAACCTTTTTTTACTAATTATTATTGCTATTTTCATTAATAAATCTCTCAGCAGTAGCTTTCAAAACTTGATTAATGATTTCATCAATTCTATCAATATATCTTTGTTTCTTAGCTTCTAAAAACTCTTTAACCTTTGCTCGCATTTCTGCTTCACTATAAGGTCTTTCAGAGTAAATAATATATATAGAACCACTATCATAATCTTTTATTTTATCAAGATCTTCTTCAGTAAATAACCAATCATACTCTTCAACAGCCCAAGAAGAATAATGAAAACCATAATAGCCATTTTCATCACCTCTACAGTCAATAATATAGTAATTCTTTTTTATTGTCTTATATACATACTTATTTTCTTTGTATACATATTCAAGTGCATTAGTATATAATATTTTTTGCTTTTGCCCAGGTTTAATCATTAGTAAGCTCCTCCTCTGTAAATGCCCAATCTATTCCATACTTATCTACAGGTAAGGTATCTTCACATTCATAACCATATACTTCAATATTGTTTGTTAAAAAATTATAAGCTGTACTAAGACTTGTGTAATCTTCTTCATATATTTTATTAAGGCCATTTTTATATATTGGCAACTTAGTTATCTTTTCGCATAAATCTGCAATATCTTCTAGCTTACCTAACTTTTTATATACAAGCTCTTCAGTACTAAAAGTATAATCTTCTGGAAGACTATCTAGCCACTCCAAGGACCTTTTTAATGTTAATCTTTTCATTATTTGATTTCTCCTTGTATAATTTCTAAAGTATTAATTAAACTAGTAATCAACAAGTCAAGCACTCTAAGTACATTACTATATTTACTCATATGTATAGCCTCCATATATATTATACAATAAAATGTAATAAAAAAGTCCATATTATTAAAAAATAATACGGAATTTATTTAACTACCACCAGTGTAAATTATCACAATTTGTAGCTCTTTGTGCAAAGACTTCCATAGCATAAATACAAGTATCCATATTACCATCACCAATGAAGTCGTCCATTTCTTGCTCATATTTAGCGATTAAGTCTTGGCCTTCTTTAAAATTGCAGTCATATGTAGATATTGCTGCGAGCATACAAATATTATCTAAATTGTTATTTAATTTATTATAAAACCATTCTGGTGAAAGATATTCTTTTTTTATCTTATTATCAACATCTGTCTCTAAATACCATTCTGTACAGTCTATTTGAATAGAAATTGTGCCTTCCGCAAATCTAAAAACTAAGCCATTATTTGCTTCAATTAATTTATCTTTATTTGTCATGTATTATCTTCCTCAAATCATCTAATATTATAAATGCGCCTAAATTATATTGTGATCGTTGACATTTTTCACAATCTTCGATATTAGTTTTATCTAAAGCTTTATATTTTTTATATAATATATTAACATATTTTTTTACTTCATTTAAAGTATTAAAAGCATTTTCAATAACTTCAAATGCTTTATCCTCTTCATCATCTAAGTATCCTTCATCATATGGAAGTAGACTATCTTTTAATTTTGCCACTGCTTCTTTATCTATCATTCTCTAATACCTTTTTTAATTCAAATAATAATTCTAATCTTTTATTATTGTAATTATATTCTATATAACATTCCATATCACCTAAACAACTGTTTAAATATTCTTGTCTTTTTTGTAGGGCATCAATCCTTGTTTGAATTTCACTTTCTAGTTTATCTAATCTATTTAAACTATCATCAATAGAAGATAGGCATTTACCTACTAGCTGAGCTTGCTCGATACTTTGATTTTGTGGTAAATATAAACTTTCTTCACAACAATAGCTAATTATTTCTAATGCTTCTTTATCTACCATTTTTCTCTATTCCTCTTCTTCAAGTATATCAGTTTCCATACAACCCATTAATTGTGAAACAGACATTGAATTAATTTGTTCTATCATTTGAATTTCAGCATCTTCTTCATTCTCAGCTAAAAATGTATCTTCTAATTCGAATCTAATTATATATCGTTTCATTCTTCATCTCCTGCAAAACTTTATTACTCTCTTGCATCTTTTCTTTCTTCTTCACTGATTCCAATAATATCACAAAGCATATCATAATCTTCTTCATCATCACTAAAGACTTGAATTGTTATTTCATTTAAATCACAATTTTCGCCTGCAAAGATATCAAATCTTGCATTTCTTTGTATTAAATCTATTATTTCTTGTTTTGTGTATTTAATCTTCTTCATCATCTTCTCCTATAGATTCAAATCCATTATCACATCCGATATATTCCCCGCCTTCACAAGTGGCTAATATATCACAATCATGAAAGTATTTACAATCTTCACAAAAATTGACTATGTCTACTAATTTACATGTATTATAATGTTCGCAATCAATACAATTATTCATTTTAATATTTCCTTTAGCTAAAACTCTTTGGACGAATTTGAACATGTAAAGTGAAACTACTTATATCAAAGTAAGTGTCTGCTTTTAACTTCTCAAAAAGCTTTTCATCAAAAGAGAAAGAATTAACAATTTCTTTTGATATTTGTGAAGTAATCGCCTCTATTCCCTTGTAATATTTAAGTTCATTTTGTAGTCTATTATATTCTTCTAAAGGAATAGTAATAGAACTTCTATCAAGTATTTCTTTTTCATGTTCAATTACTTCTTCTCTTTCAGCTCTTAAATTACTAAGCATAATTGATCTTGCTGTTTCAGAATCTCCAATAAAACGAAGATATTCACTATACTCTTTACTATTAGGATCAAGTTTGTCTAATTCCTCAGCACAGCGTTTTGATACTGCTCTGTTAGTTTCTTCTAAATCTTTAATTGCTTTATTTATTTGTTTTAATCTATCACTCATTTTTAAATACCTTATTTAGTAAATCAAATTCTTCTTGATTTAGTTTAAATTTATTTTGATGATTTGTTCTATCTAACCAATCGTTATAATCAGAAAGACTTCTATGAAACATACAAAACATCACTATATTTATTTGTTTTTCTTTTATAATTTCAATAGCCTTCTCTAATTTTTTCAATCTTTGTAAATCTTGTCTAATATCTTTTGAATAATTAACAATGTTATCAGCCTGTTCTTCTGTCAAGTCAAAATTTTCATCTTCTATTTTATCACATAAATTAAATAAAAGATTGGTAATAAAAAACAATTTATCTATGCTTGTCATATTTAACTCCCTTCGTTTTTAAATATACTACTACTGGCTGAGTTATAATAAATTCTTTTAGCATCATGTTAACTTTCAATGTATGGATATATTCATTATTACTTGGAATAATTGTCATGTTTTCATATAATTGCTCTAATATATATTTTTCTGCTTCTTCAATTTTTGATTGATCCTCTATGAGCTTTCTTAATTGTTCATTTTCTTTTAACAACTCTTTTTTATCTAACTCTTTCAAAGTAATTCTTTCTTGAAGTGAATTTTCTAACATTTTATTTTCTTCTTCGAGTTTTTCAATTCTTTTCTCAAGTTGTCTTTCTCTTTCATAAATAAATTCATCAGGTCTTGCGCCTAAAAATCCTGTGTCATTCATTATAGCATACCTCTCAATATTTTTTTCTTAACTATAGTAGTACACTCGCCATTAAGTATTTTACACATTAACTCAGGTCTTATGCTTATTAAAACATAATTTTCAAAATAATCATCAAGTCCTATATAATGATTTTCAACATACATAGGCTCTCCTAAATGCTCTACTGCATTCATCATATTTTGTGGTGCTTTTGTTATAGGTATTAAAGCTCCGTCTTCATCAAATTTACAATAATCGCTTAATTCTTTCGGCTCATCAAATATATGCAAGTTCTTAATGTGGATTGCTTTGCCATCTTTATTGCCTAAATAATCCATTATAGCATCTGAATCTAAGCAACTTTCTTTGGCTAGTTCACATTTATAATTACCAATATTTAATCCTCTATATTCCCACCACCACTCATTGTGCAATCTGCCTGAATCATCTCTTTCATAAATATGATTAAACTTTATCTTTTCAATATCATAATCGCACTCAGCAACAATTTTACCATTAAGTGCTTCTTCTAAAGATAACCCTTCATCATAAAAATATTGCCTATTTACAGTACAGAAATTATCATAGCTACAACACATATCATTATAGTCATAATCACCACTTTCATGTATTAAATACGGTCTGCCCTTAGGACAATATAATAATGCTTTTAATACTTCCATCGTCTTATTACCTCTTACTAAGTATTCCTATTATATTAATTATTAAAACAAGCATGCAGCTCCTCTACATCCTTTAAGTAAACTTTAAATAAACATGCTCGTTCTTTTCGTAGGCTCTCCGTATAGTCTGCTAAGCCTCTACGTTGTTCTTCTGACATATAACAATATGAAGACGATGAAGATAAGCGTGAATAAGTATCATCTATTTCCTTCATTCTTGTCAGTAGCTTATCAATAGCAGAATTTATTTGTGATACTTTATTATAATCAATATTCATAAATTTGCACTTTCTAATTACTTTTCTGGCTGCCAGTTATAAATTACAACTTTATAAATGTCTTTATAAGTATCAGGAAAAATAGGATCTGTAACAGTTTCACAATGATCATATTTAACTTCAATATTAGTTTCAAAATCTTTTGTATATTTTCTGAAGCCTAGCTCCTTAGTTAAATATTTAGTTATAGTATCTGCAGCATCTAATGTAATATTTTGTCTGTTTTCATATCCATATAATTTTACATTATCATCTGTAATAGGTATTGTAAAACAGCTTACTTCTAATTGCTCAGGATGTGCTTTTATTTGTGTACTAATCTTTTCCTTTAAGTCTGCTTTAACAGTAGCCATTTCAGCATTAAAATTATAAACAGCTAAATCATACTCTGCACTATCTTTTCCTGTAGCAGCACTTGCCTTATCTATATTTTCTCTATATAATTGCTCAGATAATGTTTCTGTCTTTTCTTTGCTTCCTTCTTTTTTATTTAAGATGCAGTTTGCAATAAAGCTTGCTAAGAATACTACAAAACTACCTATACATATACCGCCTAATAAAGCTTGTGTAATTGGATAACTGCTTGTAAACATAGCCGCAAACATACAAATACTTGTAATTACAAAACTAATAAAACATGTCCAACCTAAAATACTGTCTAAAACTTGTGATTTTTCTTTCATATGAATTTCCTCTCTATTTCATTTATTTAATCCTGATAAAAATAAATAGCTTTTATCTACTATATTATACAATAAACATTTGTAAAATTACTATAAAAATAAAAAAAATATAACTATGTATTTTTTAAGTTATATTTTTTATACGCTTTATTATTGTTTTTAATATTCACCATCTTCATTAAAGAACTTTTCATAGAAACATTCTTCATCAACTAAATAGCAACTTCTACCGCCAAGACATTGTTGATATAGAGTTTGTCTTTGCTCCTTAGTTAGTTTCATTAAATCATGAATATTTGTATACTTAGGAACATCTCTTAATCTCATAGTAGCACCGCCAGATAATTCCTTTTCCTCTGCAGCTTTATAAACAGTTTCTAGTTTATCCATTAGTTCTTTTATTTTTAAAACTTCACTGTGAACATCTGCATAATCACTTTCTTTAAAAAGAAGCGCATCTAGTTTTTCCTGTGCATTCAATAATTCTATTTGAAGTCTGCGTCTATCTCTTTCAAGTTGATATAATGTTATTTCTTGCATAATTTTAACCACCCAATTATTTCTTATTAATCTAACTGCTCAATAACTTTCTTAACATCTTCAAAAATTTCTTTTGTAGTATATTTCTTTTCTTCTTCTTGAATTACAGCATTAATAGCATTAATTAAAAAATAATATCCAACAAAATCACCCGCATGTGCATAATCCCAGCCAATATAATAATCTGACTTAGATCCTATATTAATATCAGCTAAGCTGCTTCCATAAGTTAATCCGCCGTGCACAGTTATATCTAATTCTCTATAATCTTTATCATAATATTTATGATCTTTTGGTATTTCTACATATGCACATGGATGCACTCCATATGATATAATTACATAATGATAACCTTTATAAGTATCATCTGCAAGTATTGTCACTTCTCTAGTTGGCTTATAGATCATTTCTTTCATAGTTAATACCTCTTATCCTCTTCCCTTTCCTCTGCTTCTTGTAGGTGCACTTACTGGAAAATTACTATAAACATCTCTATAGTAATAGCTACTACTTATAGCAGATGTAAAAGCATTAATTGCAGCAAGTGGTGTCGTAATTCTTGCTAAGCGACCGCTAGATTTAGATCTTGAACGCTCGTAGCTTAGCTTACGCCATAGCATTAATCTATCATATTTCTCTTTAGAAATTTCAGCCAGCTTTACAATTTCAATGTTTTTATCATACATTTTTTGTAGTTGAAATATTACACCTTTTGGCTTAGCAGCTGTAATTAATTCTGCACGCTCAGTATTTAAATATTTAAATTTAACATAATAACATTTATACATATATCTGTATCCCTCACTATTCTATCTATATATATTATACCGCAAAATAAAATATTTGTAAATAGTTTTTATATATGAAAACGCTTTCGTTAAATACATAAAATAAAAAATCAAAACCATTATACTAGTGTAAAGGTTTAACGGCCGAGCTTACCTTTCTTGTTAGAGCTCACCTCATACGAGGGCTCTTGCATACTAACCTCGTCCAACGCTTATTCAACAGATCGTGTTGTAAAGATCTTATTCGTCGTCTGGCTAACCACTAATAGGTTTTGATTTGATTTAAATCTTTCGTTTACAGCTATAGGTACGAAAGCAACCTACCTCAAGTAGCCATGTTTGCACTCTTTCGGCAATGGCTGGGTACCGCTTATATTTTCCACGCAGCTTGCACTCACTATGACCACTAGGCCTATGATCAGTAGGCTCTTGTGCAGCACACCTCGTAATAAGTAAATTTGGAAACATATAACTGTATAACAGAGATTCAAACTCTGTATTCACCATAGTCGGTTTACTAATATTTTTCAGGCCACACTTCAATAGTATCACGTTCATACTACACAGTCAAAGAAGTCTCGTTTTTAATTATGACTGCTTTAGATCTCCTTACTACTATTATTAGTAAACTCACTATGATGATGTAAGGTCAGCTCGTGCCCACGGTCTTCGCAGGTGAGGGGCCGATGGTTTACGTCTCCGACACTCTACCTTACATTTAAATCATTTTCGTTCAGGTTGGATTCCTTACCTGTTCTTGTAGTTCACTCTAGCGTATTGGCTCTACCAACATCCACGGGCTTTGGACTTTAGAATATATCAGGCCTTGAGTCCTTACTCTGTTTAATCGGCCTGCCTGCCTGACACCTAATATATTCATCACTACTCGCCGTAGTCGACCTACTACTAACAGGAATCGAACCTGTGCATAGATGCTTACACAGCACCATGCTCTTAGCCACTGAGCTATAGTAATAAGTTCACTACGACGAAGTAATTGTAGGCCGTATAATTCGAATTGACTCCGATATATAGCTCTTTTCCGGATAGTGTGATATATACCTTCAAGCCCTTCCTTTATAATATCTTCTAAGACATATTATCCGTCAATAACTGTTTCTTATATTTTTTTATAATGGTGCTTCTACATATTACTCTCATAGATGTCATAGGAAGTCAACTAAGACTTCTCATGTTTCATATTATATTATACAATAAAAATTCTAAATTTTAAAATTATTTTGCACTTTTAATTAAAACAAATATTATTACGCTGATAAATAATATAATATAAACTAAATCAGTAATAAGCATAAACTATTTCTTTTTATCTTTACATAATATACATTCACCGTGAACTAATGCACAGTCAGTTGAGTGTAATAGTAATACTGAATCATCTTTTAGTATAACTTGAATTTGATCACTATCATCATAATCACGCCAAGACTTTATCTCATAGCATTTTCCTGTTTCATAAATATGCACGTGATCAAATGTATATTTAAAGTCAAATACTTGTCTATTACAGCCAGACAAAGCAAATGCTATAAATACTAAACAAACAATAGTTAAAATTAAAATTAATAGTTTTTTCATTGGGCCCTCTTATTATTTTCTATATGGAATAATTCATGAAGTGGATAACGATCATTTATAGTTTCCATTTCTTCTGCATCAACTAATTGAATAAAGTGAAAATCATTAACACCCGCATCGCCATCAAACATAGCTAATAATGAATGAATAAAACCATCTACAGTTTCCTTCGCATCGCCTTTACCAGCTTTTAGCCAGTAGTCTCTAAGTGTTAAAATATTATCAATAAAATTTTCATCTCTTTCCATAAATTGTTTCTCTCTCATTTATTTTCTAATTATAAACCCGAAATTTGCTCTGTGTCGCATTTTTATTTCAGGCCTATTAATTTATTAGTCTTCATTTATATAAACATTTTACATTAATATTATATCACAAACTATTTTAAAAGTAAATAGTTTCTACAATGAAAACGTTTTCAGTTTTTACAAGTCGAGACGATTTTAAAAATCGCCTCGAACTGAATTTTGTTTTTTTAATTGATCTAATTTATCTTTATAAGCATTAACTGCTGCTTTGCATTTGCTGCCGATATAATTTCTATCTTCAAAAATTATACAATTAGTATTAGAAGTATTATCTATATATCTAATAACATTTACTGTGCCGCCACCATCGTAATTTTCAAATTCAAAATAAAATGTAGGAACAGGCTCTGCAACATATTGACCAGTTGTATAACTATAATTAGATTTATAATAAATAGATAAATAATTTATTCCATCATTATTTAAATATCTGCATTTTGTATAAAGCTTATCTAAAGCTTGCTCTAATGTTTCTCCGGTAAAATTATATTTAACATCTCTACCGCAACCAACCCAACTACTTGTACTAATACTTGCTTCAATTTTATACATAATATACTTCTCTCTTTCTGTATTCTTAAATACAATAATATTATATCGTAAAACTGCAAAAAAGTAAATAGTTTATATAGTGAAAACGTTTTCACTAATTTTCATTATGCATAAAACAATCACTCTTGTGAAGCCAATAATTGTATTGATCAACATCATCGATCACTTCTGGTGATACAGTATATTCCAAGTCTTCTATTTGCTCTCTAGTAAGCTTGCCAACTTCTTCGATTAAAAACTCTTTTGTAATTGCTTTATTGTTATCAACTAACAACACTTTCTTTTCTGGCAAACCTTCTGCATGTACTTTGTATTTAATATTAAATACTTTAACTAACATATAAAAATCACTTCCTTTTTAGTCAGCAAGATTATATGCCTTTCTTAATTCCATTATTGCTGCATAGCAAAGATCTAGCTCAGCTTTAATAATAATTTCAGGCATATTCTCTTGAATTTGTTTATCAAGTCTTTCAACTCTTCTAACTAATTGCTTAAGTGTTTGAAACTTATCTACGGCTTTTTTTACTTTTACTTTTTTTACTGGCATATTATTTTCTCTTCTTTCTTTTCTTATCTTTCTTTTTATTTTGCTTAGACGTATCCACAATATCCTTTGCAGGAATTATTTTACCATTATTGATAACATCAACATTAGTATATCATAGATTATATAAAGCTTGGACTAATTCTTTTGTACTTTCTTTCATTATTCTTCTACCTCCTCTAAAGATAATTTTGTTCCTATATATTTATTTTTTAAACTTTGATAATCACCTTCATAAAACATAGGACAAGTATCCTCATAAAAGACAATATCCTTAATAATCATATCTTTATCAACAACAATATGACCATTTGTAGCACCTGGATGTCTAAAAGCTATAGGAACAATATCTCCTTTAAGACAACTTTCAACTTCGGCTTTCCATAAATAAGAATGAACACTGAAATCTAAATCTCTATAGTTATTTTTAATATCAGCTTTAAGATAATTATCTAAGTCGATCATTAAGTTATTTACTATTCCATTCATTATTTTTACCTCTATTCATTTCTAATAATTAGTGCATCGCCGTTTTGAAGTCTCCAAACATTTTCTTTTTCACTTCTTGCTTCTTGTCTATTCTCTCGAACTATTCGAAGTGCAGTTGTTTTAGATTCACTATAATATTTAGCATCATCGATAACGCGCTCAACATATTCTTTACTTGAAATTTCAGTATTGTTAAGATAATATTTTAATTTCATAAACAACCACCACACTTATCTTACGGCTATATTATATCATGAAAAATAAAATTTGTAAATAGTTTTCAAAGAAAATTTTATATGAAAACGCTTTCATATAAAAAAAGATCTTATATTAAATAAGATCTTTTAAGTCTTCAAACTCTTTCTTTAAGTCTACAATAAAATCATAATCTTTAATTACTGCAACTTTAACAGTTTTAAAATCTTCATCAAACTCATCACAGAAAACTTCTATAAGTTTATTATACCACTCTTCAAAACTTATATTAGAGTTTTGCACAAGTAGGTCAGTTTTTGCATTTTGAGTTTTTGTTTCATAATCATGAAAGTCTGTTGAAAATAATGCTTCATAAAATTTGTTAACAACTTTGTTCTTATACATAATTAAAGCTCTCTTTCTGTATTTTTAAATACATAAATATTATATCATGTTTTTATTAATTTGTAAATAGTTTTCATTTAGAAAAAAGAATGAAAGCGTTTTCAGGTGCCTACATTCTTGTGTAATTCTTACCTTACTATTAAAACATTCTATTAATCACATCCACAAGTTCACGTTCACGATCATAGCTTAACTCATCAAAATCGTCTAAACTAAAATCACCATCATCAATTAAATTTTTAATTCTTACTACAACTTCTTCTGCTTTTGCTTCTGATGACTGAATCCAATCATAAACAAAATCACAAATTGTTTCAAATTGAGCTTCATTTAAACGATTACCAAAGTAATAATCTACTTCCGATGCAACAACAACTTTATATAATGATAATCCTGTCGCATCGAAGTTTCTAAGCATTTCTTTATAATACATTTTACTTCACCTCACAAAGTCTTTCATATTTAAAATTATATTTGATATTCTCATTCATAAAACGACCTTTAGATGGTGCATTTTTTAAATCTTCAAATAACTCTTTACTAACACCGATATAACGATAAGTTCCTGATGCATACTTAACATAAAGATCCTTGCCATCATAACCAATTGATTCAACATTACTAGATTGTACTTTAATCATTTCCATAATATTACCTCCAATTTTTATTTACATAAATATTATATCATATTCTTATTAAAAAGTAAATAGTTTTCATAGTGAAAGCGTTTTCGTAAAAGCTAAATAATAATTGGGTCAAAATAAGCTTTTAACCCAATTGCAATATTTATATTATTTATTACGATGTCTAACAATAGAAACTTTACCATCTTTAATATCTCTACTAAGTTTTAATAGTTCTTTAAAGTCTTCAAAAGTTCCAACAAAATCGTGTGAGTTCCAATCAGTTGAACAACTTGATCCGTCATTAGTTCCAACTCTAACTATTAATTGTTCTTTATCATTATAATGCATTGTTGCAATTATACTACCATTCCAACTTTGACAACTTGATCTAAATCCACTATTCTTACTACCGCCACGAGTTGCTGCTCCACGATTTCCACAAATACTTCCATAAAATGCTGACATATTATTTTTCCTTTCCTGTTTTATAGTGTTGTTCATTCACTTATTTACACTTATATTATATCACATATTTAATTATTTGTAAATAGTTTTTAAAGAAAATTTTTTATGAAAACGTTTACATTATTCTTCTACTTCTTTTAATTCAACCTCAACAAGTTTATAAGTTATTTTAAAAGTTTTCTGTGATAGAAAATCTACAAACCTATCATGCTTTAGTACCCACTCTGCTTGTTCAGTTGCACGCTTAGAATCTACATAAATTTGAGCATGTCTAAGTTCTTTACTAAATTTACTATTACCACACCAATAATATTCATTGTTAAATTTAATTACATAAAGTTTCTTCATAATTACTATATTTTCTTTATACTTATATTAACAAGTACTTTTTTGCATTATTATATACTTGATCAGATATTTGACTTTCACAATCAATAATATATTCTTTCATTATATCAATCGGCTTTTTATCACTGTTTTCAAAGTCTTCAACCATATTTAAGCACTCATCAACCATTGTTTCAATATCATTTGCTCCAAAAATATAATCTAACATACCAACATAGCCAATACCATCTATAGCTATTGCAACCATTACCATATTACTTGTAGCAGATCCTTCATAGCTTTTCATTTCTAATAACTCATATTTAAAACCTGTCTTTACACTTGTAATTGAAAAACCTTCTCTTTGATCATAATGTACTGTTAAATCATTTCTTGTTTTTTCTAAGTGTTCCATAGTAGCCTCCTTAATTTATTCTATTAATATTATATCATAAACAAGTCAAAAAGTAAATATTTTCTATAATGAAAGCGCTTTCATTTTAATTTATAAAAAAAGATCTTACTTAAGTAAGGTCTTTATATCTCTACTTCTTCTACTCGATAAGTTTCTGAAAAAATGCACTCTGCTGCTGAATCATACCAATCAATACATATGTCTGGAATTGTTTTAAAATTACTATTTAATTCACTGATTTCATAGCTATATCCTTCTTCTTGTGGATATGATCCGTCTTCACTATTTTGAATCTTTGCCTCTTCCTCAACCGAAATCTTAAGATCATTAAATGCTTCTTTGGCAGACTTATATAGTTTATTAGAATATAAACCACCATTAGCGCATTCAATTACATTATCACAACAACTATCAGTATTATAATAAGTAATTACATAAAATTTTTCCATAGTTAGTCCTCCTCCTCTTCTTCATATCTATCGACTTCTTCATAGTCATTATTTAAAGTTTCAATACTAACATTTCCTAAATCACCACGGCCAGACTTATCCTCTGTATCAAATAATCTAACAATCTTCTCAGTTGCATCAACTTCAAATCTAATATAAACTCTTCCAGTTTTTTTGTTCTTATAAAGAATATTTAGTGTTTTCATATTTACTCTCCTTATTTTTTATATAATAATTATATCATGTTTCTTTTAAAAAGTAAATAGTTTTTAAACTGAAAGCGCTTTCATATAATTAAAACCTTCTAGCTATCTCTAAAGCAGTTCCTTTTAAAACTTCATAGTCTTTATTAATCTCCCAATTAACATTTTTTGAAGTTAAAGATAAATAGTCTTTTTTACCAAAATTAATTTTATTTAAAAAAATAACTGAGCCACCAAAATTAACTAAAACTTTATCTTCTAGTGTTGCAAATTTTTTTCCATTATCTGCATCTCTAACATCATAAGCATAGACATTATTTGGAAGCGTCTTACGATCTACATGATATTCATTATAAATACCGTTATAGACTTTGCCATTAATTTCTAAAGAAAAAGCTACTGCATCTTTTAAAAATGTTTTAAAATCAACTAACATAAATATATTCCTCACTTTCTTATATTTATATTATATCACTTTTTAAATAATTTGTAAACAATTTTTATAATGAAAGCGCTTTCATAACTTGTAAAGAATCTGGTAAGATCATGAGTCTAATGTGAGGCTAACTTGTGAAATTACAGGCAAAGATCAGGCGCATCGAAGCTTTGACGGGCGCATCGGACTTTATGAAATAAAAAAGATAATGTTAGACAACTAACATTATCTCTCTAAAAGCAATATTATTTTTAATCAAAATCTAAGTTTAGTGGATTTTTATCACCAAAATCATGCTCATAACTTGAACCATCATAGTCGTCAGTTAGCATACGTTTTAAGTCATCATAAGTTATATCTAAAACTATATGTATATCACCGTCTGGATTAATCTCAAAATGATCTGCTGGGAATTCTTCACAATAAGACCAATAGTCTTGATATCTATCATAATGATCAAAATAATTATAATCGTCTGTTGTTAGTGGCTCGCCATTATCATAATGTAATGTTCTCATAATTTCATCAATACAAGAATAAATATCAGTATCAGTTTTACCATCAGTTCTATCCATTAAGAAAATGCCTCCCATCGTAGATGTAGCATCTTCTAGTTTATCAAGTAGTCCAGTAATCTTAGATGAGTCTTTATATTCAGAATTTTCATCATATATTGTCTCAATAGCGTCACGAATCTCAAAACAAGTAAGCCCTACAAATTCATTATTAAGAATTTTTTGTTGACCCTCTCTTGTAGAACAATCACCATAATGTTCTAAGACATAAGCTTCACATGTATTAATAAGTTTAGTAACTATTGAAAGCTCAATTTTATCTGATATTGGAAAATCAAATTCAGCATCATCAAAAATATTATCGCCTAGTAAATTGTAATAGTTACCCGCATACTCAAATTTATTTGTTTCTTTATCAAAATAAATAGAAATAAATAATGTGTTAAGTAATTTTTCATTTTCATAATCTATCATAATTTCATCAATTAAATCTGAAAATGCCTCACTTGTATAATCAGCAAAAACAACACCTGGAATTTTTTCAAGTTGTGTTATTATATTTTTAATTTGTTCTTCTGTATATTGCATAGTAGTGCTCCTTAATTATAATTTATTTTTCTTCTATTACATCAAATTTAAAACCTGTTGGAAAGATTCCATATTCATCATAAATTAAACTGTCTAGCTCGCTGCCAAGCACATCTTCTACATCATCATCTTTTCCAACATATTCTACAGTTATTGTTACTTCATCAGGAAGATCATCTGCACCGATGCTAAGCTCTGCAACATCTTCTGGATCATAGCTAATATCATAGCATTTTGCCACTATATCTCTTTCAATGATTTCTGTATCCACATTATCAACTGTAAAGTCTTTAACATATCCTTCATTAACTAGATCTGCTAAATCCATGTTTATAAGTTTAGCTTTTGCTTCTTCTTCAGTGGCTGCATCAATCTCTACATTCTGTATCCATGCATCAACACTAAAATCAAATTTAAATTTCATAAGCAAACTCCTTTTACTATTAATTTAGCGAATTTAAAATAAGCGAATTTAAAATACTTGATCACTAATACCAACAGACATTTTTTGATTCTTTAGTGGATTATAATCCTGCTTAGCTCGCCAAATGATCGCATCTAAATCCTTAACGCCACTTTGAGTAGATCTTCTAAGTATCTCGATCTTTAATCCTTCATCAGTAGTTGCTCTTTCCACTGAATTTATCTTAGCTTGGATCATCGCATCAGTCTGCCAACCGAAGCTATACCAAACACTGAAAGCATCGGCATAAGCTTTTAGTAGTTCTGGCGATCCTGTAACCCACTGTTTCCACCTAGCGATCATTGCGTTCTTCTTAGCTTGACCTTTTTGTTCTTTGATCGTAGCTTTCCCACTGCTAAGCGCTAAGTTAAACGTAGCTTTCTTCTCTGTAGTCTTTACATCTGAAGTTAGAAAATTTAGCATGACTCCGTTATCCACATAAAGCGCATCTGGATCATCTTCACTAATTAGCACTGCACCAATTTTCATAAATGCACGATCATAAGCTCTTTGTTGCTCAGTAGAAATTCCTGTGCGCTCTTTTACATATTTACGATCGATAGTAAAGTATCCTTTAGTATTTAGTGTTTCTTTTCTTTCACACTTACTGTAAGCTAAATCAGAAATCGAATATAGCTGTTCCCAGTAGACTGCAGCTTCTAATCCAATTAATTGCACTAAATAAATATTGTATCTGCCAAATGCATGAGGTGACATTACATCTTTATACATAAATCCTCCAAAATGAAATTAATGAAATTACCGAAATTACGGAAATTACCTTTATACCTTATTATACAATAAAAATATAAGCACTATAATGTAGCTCTTAAATAATTTTGTGTACCTTCTAGGAAATCATATAGCTTTGGATTTGAAGTAGTTCTTATTTTTTGTAAACTAACTTCAAATTTCTTTTTATCTACTGAAAATTTATTAGTAAAGTAATCTGCATAATTTGCAGGTAAATTAGATAAAATTTGTACAACTCTATAAGGCCAGAAAGAAGAAGAAATACTTTTATATTTTTTTAGATTGCCTTCATCATCTGTTTCTTTTACAGTTTTACTTTCAACTTTCATACAATCATTAAATGCAATTGTTTCAACAATAATTGCCTCAATAATTTTATTTTCATTTAATAGCTTTTGAATTATAGCAACAACATTATTATATTGATCTGCAGGATTTTCAAAAGTACTTTCTAGCAAGTCCAATCTTGTATCATCAGTCTCAGAATCAAGTGTAGCATCTAAACTAACTGTAGCGAAGTTAGCTTTATGAATAGCTAAATTTGATTCATAATAAGCTGCAGCCAAATATCTAGTATTGACAATTTGTGTAATTACAGTTCCTGCATTGCAATTCTTGCTATTATCTTGCCAGCTTTTATTTTCTACTGCTTGCATAATAGCACCTTGAAACCAATCAATAAAATCAATTAGTTCTAGCTTTAAAGCAAGATGATGTTGCTTATATAGCTTCATAATCATAGGCTTATAATTTAGCATAACAGAAGAAAACCAAGCATTTTCCATTACATCATCACCTGCTTTTCTTGCTTTACATAAATTGTCCATTCTTTCTGTAATTGTATATTCAAAATAAGGCTTTGGTAGAATTTCTACTGCTGCCTTAAAATCATTCCATAGCATTTCTATTGTATTCATAAACGAAACCTCCTTAATTTCGTATTTTACTTACAAGATTTAGCTTCACTCCAGGTGTACCACGATGTGTTTCTATAAGTATTAATATTTTTCTTTCTAAGATCTTCTTTATGCTCAAGAATATCTTCAATAGTTAAATAACTTGTAGCAAGCTTTTTCATTGTCTTACTTGTAATTGAAATTGTCTTAGTTGCATTGTTTTCTGCATCTCTACTTAAATTAAAACGATAATTATTATAAGAAGTCTTACTAACTCTTACAACTGTCCATACTTGACCTTCTGAATTTAAAAACTTTAAACCTAAATACTTACTGTTAACATTTTTAGCTTTTTTCATTTCTTGATTCCTTTCTTCTAATAATAAAATGTTTTCAGGCAACTTGTACATTGTAATACAAGTTTTACTAGTCTTATTAAAGATAAATACAGTGTCTTTATATAGTCTTACTTTCTTTCTAAGACTTTTACGCATTAAATAATCTTTAAGCGGACCATCTTCTAAATCTTCAGCGGCTTTACCTGCTGACCATGCTTCATTTACTAATCGATAGGCCTCGTCTCTATAGAGGCCTAATCGCTGTGCCGCTCGTTGGTAAGCGTGTAGCTTAGGCTTTCTCTTCCTCATTGTCTTTACCAACAATAATGTGCTCATCTACAATATTTGTTTCTAATTCTTCACCATCAGAATCAAATATTACTTCTTCAATAACTAATTGAAGTTTCTTTACATCTTCAGGAATACTAAAGTTTTCATCTTTGTTCTTAATTACATCTACAGGATTTTCAGTAAAGAAAGTAAAACACTTTTCTGCTTCTACTAAATCATCATAGTTGTCAATCATGTATTCAAAATCATTGACAGTGTCATCTGCATTAAGTCCCAGTAACCAAACTTGATATTCAACTCTAGCAACATTATCATTGCTAGCATCTAAATCTTCAAAATCATCTTCGATAGTATTTTCAGAAGTGTCTAATAAATCAAACTCATCTTGATTATACATATTAACGCTCCTCCAAACTTAAATAATTATTTTCAATTTTAACATTATAATCACCATTGAATCTTCTAAGAAAAGCATCGCTTAAACATTGCAACTTGCTAATCTCACGTATATCAACTTGGCCATTCTTAACTTCTAATTTTTTATAGTTAAGTTTCTTCAAGTCACTATAATAATCTTCATTAAAATTTTCAACAGCATCTTTTAGATATTCTGTCTTTAAATCTCTTTTAGAAAGCTCATTAACATAGTCACGAATCTCATCACACAACTTATCAAAATCTTGCACTAACTTAGTATATTCTCTAAGTTCATACTTAGCATCTTTCATAGTACCATAATACTTATAGTCTTCTTTAAAAGCTTCATAAGAATCATAACCAATTAGTCTATCAGGAATTGCACAACGATTATCATTAGCATTATATAATACTAAATAACCACCAGATCTACCATTAAATCCAACTCTATAACCTTTGTGATCATATTCCCAATCTTCGATCATATAATTAACTTCGTTATAATTATCACGTTCTAAAGCTGCTAAAGCTTCCCATTCATCGCCTTCTAAATTTAAATTATAAACCTTAACATTATTAGCAATTGACTTTAAACCATTCCAACTATTCATTGTATCATACATAAAATGTTCATTTAAAAAATTAAACATTGATTTTGTATTGCTAATATCTACACCTTTTTGATAAAACATATTATATTCCTCCTTTGTTTTATTCTATATGTATTATATCATATTAGATGCAAATTGTAAATAGTTTTCATAATGAAAACGCTTTCATTATTCTTCTTCTTTATTCTTGTGCTTGCGCTTTCGTGTAAATGATCCTTTGCCGCGCTTAGGACGGAATATAATAGCTTTGTGCCTCTTCTGTGCTTCTAAGTGATCTTTAGCAGGAATTTCAATAGTGCCAACTATATCCTTGCCAGTTATTTCATCATGAATATGTATCCTTTGTTTCATAATTAATCCTCTCTGTCTTTTCCTAGAAATGCATCAATTACGTGCCCACACTGCAAGTATTCTAAATATTCATCAATAGTCTCTTGAATCATATTAGCTTCCTCTGTATAAAAATCTGCATAGTCTGACATCTTATTTGCATCAACTAATAGTGTGAGATCTCTCTTAGCTGGCCTAGCTATTAGGCTATCTACATACTCTTGTAATAAAGTCTTAGCAACTTTGTAAAAGCACTTAGCCCATAACTTTGTTGTTTTTAGGCTAAGTTTTGCTTCTTTATATTCAGTTAAGTTATTGATGCGCAGCATATTAAGATGCCTCTTTTCTGCTGCGCGCATAATTAATTCAATAACATCATCACTTAAATAATCTTCTATTTTATTCATCAGCTTCAATATACTCCAGCACTTCAAAAGTTTCTGTATCTGCTAATTTATTTTCTAAATAAGATGTTTCATCATAATATCCAGAATTTAAATACTTAGATATTTCAATAAAGATAGCTGAGCAAGAATTGCCTGTACAAGTTCTAACTGTTTTAGCTCCACCTTTATAATTAATTACTAAGTATTCTGAAACACAATCAAAATCCTTATTTCTAAGTACAATATAATCAATGCTCTCAACATTGTCTTGGACTTTAGTAATTGCTTTACTAATACTGTGTACAAAATTAACTTTTTTATTTAAATATTCTTTCATTAGCATAGTTTGTCTCCTGTAATTAAATTGACTATTGTATTTAAATCTTCTTCAGGAATAGCTCTATATAGCCAGCCTGTTCCATAAGTATATTCAGTACCATCAGATAATTTTACAGTTAATAAATTATTTTCCTCTAAAGCTTTCTTTGCTTCTGAATAATCATATCTTATATTTTCTGCTTTGAAGTAGTCATCAAGAAAAGCTTCTTGCTCTTCAGTGCCGGCATGCATACTATTTAAATGATATTTTTTCCATAATGTATAAATAGCTTTAAATTCTGGTGTATCTACATATTTTGCAATCTCATCTAGACATTGACCACCACAATAAATATCCGAATGAATATGATTCCAAATACGACCGCTAGCAGTAAATTCAATTTTATTACCTTCTCTTAAATACAAGTTAATTGTAACGTCTACAAGATTAGCTTTTCTTTTTGATCGATAAGCAATTTTACCAAATTTAAAAGTCTTACTAATTCGACCACCGCTTACTAATAATAAGTTTAAAACTTCTGATTGTGTCATAAATATTGCCTCCTTAATTTTTACAGTTATATTATATCACAAAATAAATAAAAAGTAAATAGAAAACGCAATGAAAGCGTTTTCTTAAAGCATATTAGCTGCTTTCATTGCTTCTTCTAGCATTTTAGGTGTCTTTAAAGAATTATACTCATCCTGTGCTGGATACCAAACTTCATCTTTATCACAAAAACCATAATAAGTATAATCAGGTGTAAATGATCTATAAATTGCTTCACCTTCTGGACTATGCCCATTTTTGCTTTCTTCTTTATGCGCCCACATACCATTAGCACAGCCAGAGGCACCAACTTTAAAACATACATAGCCAGTATAACCTAACTTAATTGCTTCCTTTAAAAATGTTCTCATTTGTTTCATATGGCTAATTGTTAATCTTTCAGGCCACCAATCAAAAATTGATAGATCATCATAAACCACGCTAATAGGTCTTGCACAGCCACTTTCAATCATTTGTTCTAGTCTTTCTAATACAGGTTTTGCATTATATTCATTTAAAGGTCTGTTGTTCATATTATATTCCTCCTTATTGATTATTTCTATATATATTATATTTCTACTTCGTCAATATGAGCATAATTTCTAATTTCAATATCTTCATTTTCACAAATATCAAAACTCTTGTCGCCATCTTCATAACTATCGTCTGGATCTTCAAAATATTCAATAGTGTTATCATGAAGTTTTTTCAACTCATCAATTGCTTCTTGTTCTGTTTTGTGAACTGAATGAACTTGACTATAAAAATTGTAATCGTCGTCTGATATTGCTTCTGTAATAATAAATAATTTCATAATTATCCTCCTTAATTATTTATATAAATATTATAACGCAAATAAGACAAAAAGTAAATAGTTTCTATAATGAAAGCGTTTACAGTTTTCTTTCATTCCATTTGTCAGTTGCTTTTTGTTTAAACAGCTCATCTTTTTCTACTTCATGACGAATTAATCCACCAGAGCTAAGCTGCTTACCACTAACCAGCACTCGTGGCCCATAAGTATGACATTTTTTACAATACATCTGTACATGATAATTTATATTTCTTGATCTACCAGTTGTTTTAATTGAATAATCAATATTAGTTGATCCGCAAAAAGGACAAGGCTTAATTTCTTGCATTATTTGTCTCCATTTCTTTTATAATATAAGATACATGGTCTCGCTTTATATTATACTTGCATTCACTAGCAATTTTCTTTTTTGTAGCACGCGCATGTTTTAGCATTTGAGTTTTATTTTTAAACTCTTTTTCTTCGTATAATACATGTTCGTTTAGTCCACCACAAACCGATCTAAAATATTGAATTTCAACTTTCATAATTAAAGTAGTCCTTTCAATGCTTTAAATTCTTTAAGTTCTTCTTTAGTAAAACCATTATCTAAAAGATTATCTACTAAGTCAGACATATCACTATTTTCATCATAAGCGTCCAATAGATCATCTAATAAAAATTCTATTAATTTTTTTAATCTTGATTCTTTCATAAATATTCACTCACTTTCTATATCTGTATTATATCATATTTTAGACAAAAAGTAAATAGTTTTTAAAAAAAGATTTTACGAAAACGTTTTCGTAAAACCTATTATTCTATTTTTCTTCTTTTTTAATTAAGTCTTCAATTGTCCAATAATGCTTATTTAAATATTCAATAACATAATGCGCATTTTCACCAAACTTTTCTTGTGCAACTTTTAGTAAATCTGCTGCATCCTTCTTCATTTTTGTTTCAGCATCTTCTTTAGCAACGATTCTTTGCTTAGCTTGAACAACTGCTGTGGCAAAATCTTTTGCATAAAATACTACACCTAAATTTTTAAATGTCCAATCATTATAATGATGACCATAAAAATAATGACGTTCACCTTTTTGTTTCTTTGCTTCTATATAGCCAACTTCTTGATTACCTTTGTAAATAATATAAGCAGTTTGATTGCTAGGTCTATAACGATTAACACCATAGCGTGAAACTGAAAAATCATTTTCATTTAAACCTTGCTCATTAATAAAAGCTTTAAATACTTGTGCAACATCCATGTCCCAACAATAGCCAAAGTTTTTTCCTACTAGTTGTTTTTGTAAATAAGATCTTAGATCTACTTCTGAAAAGTTCATAATATTCCTCCTTAATTTCTATACTTGTATTATATCATATTTCAAATAATTTGTAAATGATTTTTAAAGTGAAAGCGCTTTCATAATTGTATAATTAAAAAATGCTAGGAATTAACCCAGCATTTTATTCAGCAGTTTTTACCTATTTAACTAAAACCAAAGTTTCTTTAGTAGTTCTGTAAATTGATTGAAGTTATCAAAGACATCATAACGATTTTTATAGTAATTATATTCTCTAACTACTTTTCCATCATCTGATTTGTAAGTATAGTGGAATCCTTCTGGATGATCAGCTAAGAATTTATCCAAAGCTTCGCTAGCAGTTTTTTCGATTTCTGCTAAAGCTTTTTCAGCTTCTGCTACTTTATCCTTGTATTCCTTATAAGCATTAGCAATTACATCATTAGCTTTTACTTTAGCTACTTCATAATTGTCAATAGCTTTTTGTACAACAGCAGCTTCTTCTTTTCTAGCAAGCTTAGCTTCTTCTTTTTTAACAAGCTCAGCCTTATGATCAGCTTCTGCTTTCTTTAATTCCTCTAGATCAGTAAATTCCTTATTTAGTAACTTTGATCTGTAAACAACATCATAACTTTCTTCTTCTTTTACTTCTTTTAATTCATCTTTAACATTACTCATTTTAAACTCTCCTATTAGTCTTCGTAAATTTCCTGGCGTTGTCCTATCTTGCCAGGATATATACTAAAATGATTAATATTTTAGTTAACCTGCTTAGCATTAATTAAGATACTAACCATGTTAATATCTGAAATTAGTCTAATTTCGCTGCTTCTTCTTCCATTACTTTAAGAAGCTCTTTATCTTTAACATTGCCATGCTCTGTACTAAATTTTACTAAATCAGCGCCAGTTTTAATTCCTAGTTTATCAGCAGCAGCCATATAACGTCTTAGTTCATCTGTATTATATGATTCTGTAAATGATTCATCAACTAATTTTTCTTTAGCAATTTCTTTTTTATAGTCGACTGGCTCACCAAGCACATGAACATTTCCTTGAATAGGTGTTCTGTCATCTGCTAAGTCTTCTGGCACAGTTTCTTCTAGTGATTCTTCAATACCTAAATCATAGGCACATTTCTTACATATATATCTTTGGTCATCACCCTTAATTAGATCACTTTTAGCAAACTCTTCATGACAACATTGACACTCACCAAAATTTTCATCGGCTTCATTTAATGCAGTTAATGCTTCATCAAAACTGAAATCGAACAAATTTCGGCCTCCATATGGATCAGCTGGTAATGGTGCTTCTTCTTCGTCTTCAGAATCATCTACAATAAAATTATCATAGATTTCAAAGTCATTATCTGCTAACTTACCATCATAGTCACTATCATCAAATAGTTTAGGTTGGCGAAGATTTGGTTTTTGATTTTGATTGTCCCAACTAAATACACAGACATCATTGCCTGTAGGAACAGGATTACCATTCTCATCATCTACCAATTCGATTTCATTAACAAAAGGTGAAACATAATTAGGATCTGTTAAATCCCACTTTTGTTGGATAAAATCTTTAGCTTGATCAAATGTTTCAAATGTATCTTCATCTGGACACTCATTCCAAGTTACTTTATAAACATAATTTAACATAATCATTCTCCTGTACAAATAATTTAGCAATAATTATAGATCAAAAATTATATTTTTTAATAATTGCATAAATGCTGGCGACATTTTGCCATCTACAAGGAAATCTGATAAATCTCGTTTATTCTCAACAATCTCTTTAACTCTTTCATCTATAGTATCAGCACAGCAAAGGATTTTAACAAAGATTGGTTGATCACTAGTAATACGATAAATTCTATCTATAGACTGTTGCAATGTAGCATCAGTCCAAGGAGTATCTATAATTATACTATAGTGACATTCAGGCATACTAAATCCTGTTCCAAGCTTTCCATGTGTTCCAATCAGTAAATTGAAATTGTCTGAATTTCGGAATTTAGAAATATTCTCACTAACTACTGGATCTGGAATTTCTCCTGTAGCTAGCATCGGATTATACTTTGCTAATTTAATAGCAAGTACTTCGCATGGCTCTACGAATGTGCTAAAGATCACTACTTTCTCTCCCGACTCTAGTAAGTCTTCTGCTAGTTCCACTGCGCGTAGCACTTTACTCGACTCTATTGGATTACTAGTTAGTACAGAAGGTGCTGCAGTAGCCTGGCGAAGTCTAGTAGTTAAAGCGAGTAGGTTACCAGGGTGCAAATCCACTAAATCTGCTTCCTCTTTAACACCATCCTTAACCGCTTCATAAAATTTACGATGCTCGTCTGACATTTCTACAATTTCGTATTCAACTGTTTTTAGTGGCATGTCTGCTCTGACCATATCAAATGTTCTCCTTAAGCTACATGAATCTAATTCATCTTTTAGTAAATCTAAATCTCTATATCCAATGATCTGTTTGCCTCCGAAACCTCCGAAGTTACAGAAAGTAGATTTGAAATTAGTTAATGTTGACTGATCATTATCTGTCCAGCTAAGCATTAGATAAGCTGATAGTGGACTGTTAGTGATCGGAGTTCCCGATGCAGCTACTTGATAGTCTGCTTTTAGCTTTAGTAGGTTATCACCTTGTTGACTCTGCTTAGTAGCTCTATGCGCTTCGTCAAAGCAGATCATTCCAATTTTGTTCTTACTCTTTTTGAAAGCCTCTATAATCTTATCATTACGGATCGTAGAGATATTCACTATAATGAAGAATTCTGAAATTTGATTAATTAGCTGCTCAGCTCTTTCTGCTACTGTCTTGTATCTAACTGTTCCAGTTTTAGTAATGTATTCCCCAAGGACTACACAGTCTAAATTTGAAAACTTCTGAATTTCGGATTTTCAATTGGTTCTTAGTGAATCTACACCGCAAATAATCATGCAATGATCAAGCTTACCTCGGTTATGTAGGGTCTCCGCTAAATACATCATCTCTAAGCTCTTACCTAGGCCCATGCCGTCTAAAAGCAACCACTTGTTCTTATTGCATAGCCCATAGTTAATTGCATCTATCTGATGTGAGAATGGTTTATACTTAAAGCTTTTAATTTCTTCCTCACTAAGTGGTGATTCTGAAATTGACGAAATTTCGGTATCAGGCGCCAAGTGAAGCTCTATATCAGCAGCCATAGTTAATGTATCTAAAGCAGTTGCTAGGCTTGAGGCAGGAATTTCCCAGAACTTCTGAGTCTTATGCCAGCAAGCTCCATGAACAGATTTTACTAATTCTACTAATTGTGGATTATAGGGAAAGTCGATTCTAAAGCTGGATAAGCCTGGCATCTTAAATGGTGGCTTTAATTCCGTAATCAAAATTGACATATCTGAAATCTCCCAAATTTCGTTTAATTAAAATAGACTTGTTGTAGTATTACTAAAATCCAAAGCTTCATCTTCTTTAGTAGCAGTTGCTGTGATCTTTAAATCCACATTAAATGGTTTATCACAGAAGTCGCAAATAAACTTAGTAGCATAAGTTGGCTCAGCATCTTTCTTGTAGCCACAATAAATTATTTTGTTTAGAGGATCTCTGACAATATCTTCTGGTCAGCCAAGAATATCTCCGGCTTCAAAAAGTTCCTCTAAAGTAAATTGCGCGCCACAGTGTGGACAGGTAATAATAATCTTTGGTAAATTATTTTCCATAAATGAAATCTCCTAAATTACATTTTTTATTTTTTTGCTTTTCTTGGTTTGCCAGCTGCTCCATAAGTCCAGCCAGCTTTTAAATAGTCGGGTAAAAATATAGTATAGATATTTTTATAAACTCCATCTTTATGAACATGACAACGCTTAGAGTCTTTACTGCCAAGCTTCCAACCAGCTTTTAAATAATCACTAAGTTGCTCTGGCGAAATTAACATAATTTCGTTTTGCCTGTGAATATAAATTTTACCTGATTGAAAGTTAGCCATGTATTTGCCTCCAAGTGTGCGCGCCATTAGACTTATACTATTATAATATATTATACTATATATAAGCATATGACTATAACTATATATTACTATATAATTACTACGTAATTATATAGTGGGAAAATTTCCCTTCTATATATTATACAATAATTTATAGTAAAATATTAATAATTTTGTAAATTATTTTTTTAGTATTTTATTTTTTAGTATTATATGAAATTTACCAAATCTCAGAATTTAATATTTTTAGTATTTAATAGTTTAATACTATAAGCTTTTAATAAATTATTGAATTAATAAATTAATGAAATTAGATAAATTACATGCCAGTTCTGAAATTGATCAAATTACAGGTCTATATATAGCAAAGCTTCGCCCCATTAATTATATCATAAATTTTATAGTTTGTAAATAGTTTTTAATAAGAAATTTACGAAAGCGCTTTCATAAATAAAAAATAAAAAAATATATCTCGCCATTATAATTGTATCATATTTGACACGTTTTGTAAATAGTTTTTAAGACGAAAGCGTTTTCAAGCGAAATTGATCAAATTACAGAAAAAATATTTGAAATTTAAAAAGTTTCATTGTATAATAATTTGTTGGTGCAAATAAAGCTTCTGCTCAACACTATATATAGTAGTGGAAGTAACTGTGCATTTATCATGCTCAACTTCATACAATAAATTTTTTGAAGCCTTAAAATATTGTTGAAAAATTTATTGTATAATAATATGTAAGCATATATTAAAACATTTTATTTACCTCCTTTCATTAATATATTCCAAAAAGCAAAAAGATATATGCTTACAAAAATCCTCCTTAATGTGTAGCTAAGCTTTGTATAGTTTAAATACTTACTTAGCTTAGCTGCTCTTAAAAAGAAACCTAATAATTTTTTTGTTAATAATAATATCCTTCTTAAAAAGTATTGTTTAGTTAATAGCGAGCAATACTTTTTTCTATATATAGAGCAAAAGGTAAAAAATGAAATTTCAGCAATTAGCTAAAAGGCAATTAAACCAATTTCGGCAATTTCGCCAATCTGCCAAATTTTGCTGAGCTAAATAAGCTAATTTCGGCAATTTCGGCAATTTCAGTTAATAATTTAATAGCTTAATAAAAAAACGCGATTCTAAGCCTAAAATTTGGCCCAGGTCGCGTTTTTATTTTGCCCCCTATAAAGTATTAGTTTATATAGTTAGAAATCGAAATAGAAAAAATTTTAAACTCAAATTATAAATTAGTAAACTAAAGCATATTATATTTAGCATAAGCAGAGCTCTATAATAGCCTAAAGCCAAAAGCTTTTTCTTCGCCTCTGCCTCTGCCTATATATAGAAAAAGTATTTTAGTCTACTATATATAAGCAAAGCACAGCATAAGGCAACAGCTCTATATAGCGAAGCAAGGCAAGAGCTTGGAGGCAAAATCTTATTGCTTTAGCTTATGGCTTTAGCTTAGGTGGAAGCTGATTGGCGGAAGCATGGGCAGAAGCAAAATAAAAGCCCAGCTTAGTTGCTGAGCCTTGCCTTGATCTGTCTTCATAGAGCACCTTTGCCAGTGAACCCGCCTGTGCTTTCACTTGTCTCTGAAGTGTCTTTGCGCAAATGCCTTAAAGCTTTATATAAAGTTGTATAAAGCCTTGTAGAGCTTTTTAGGTGCCTTCGCTTATTTTAGCTAATTTCTGTCTAATTTTTTTAAAAGTTGCAAGCTTTTCGGGTCGCCTAGCCCTACTTATCCCTACTTAGCCTCTACTCGCTATCTGCCCAGCCTCTCCTCGCGACAGTGATAGTATTATTAAATTATTAAATTATTAAATCATTAAGTAAGCTTATCACTGACCCACCAGCTATTCCAGCCAAGCCATACCTGTCTATATATAGTATATCAGCCAGAGTCTGCCTCAGACTCACGCCATATTTCTACTATATATATATAGTATTAATTCCCTGTCTATATATAGTTCCTTGCTTGTATATAAGTCTACATATAGTTTCTCTTTTATGTCTATTACCTTATGGTCTATATATAGTTCTTACTATATATTATATACTATATATAGATATATTTCTTATACTATATTTTTTAACTGGAGCAAAATAAAAAAAGAAGCTATATTTTTTATAGTCTCTTTATTCTTTATTGTACACCAACAAATATTTCTTTGTATTTTTAATAGCCTCTTTCTTCATAAGCCTCCAATAACTCAATTGCATTTTCGATATAAACTTTTAATGCATATGGAAAAGTATTAGGCTCTAAATCTTTATCTAATCTTCCTAAATTGAAAGAGCACCATTTTAAAGATTTAATAGTCTTTTCAATGTTTTCTTTAGTAATAATTTGATTATTTTTCATTTTTAAATTATCCATTATTTTCTTCCTTTTGACATTTTATAAAGTTTGTCATAAAGAATTTTATTTAATCTGTCATTTTCTTCATATTCTTTATTTGTTGGAAATGGAAGTGAGCTTTTCTCATAAACTTCAATATAATTTTCAGCGTGTTTATCATTTACAGTATATCTTGGTGTTAAACCTATAGAAAAACTAAATTTATTATTTACTAAAAATCTAATTATTCTCTTAGAAACTTTATTATATCTTTTTGATTCATATTTTCCATTGCTATCAATAATTTGTTTAACTTTAACTGTATATTTCATTTTTTAGTCTCCTGTATTTTAATTATTTATTAAAGAAAGAGTTCTTTTTTAATCGTCTCCAATTTTTAAGAATATAGCGAGCTCTAGATCTAAACTCATCATACCAAAGATATGGTGTTCTTCTCATTTGTTTTCTATAGACATCTTTAATGAATTTTATTGGATACTTGTCTCGCTCTTCAATAAGTTCTTTAATAAAATTAATCTTACTTTGTTCATAGCTCCAATCAAAATCACTATTAAGATTTAATATGCCGCCATTAATACCAACTAAGCAAAAATGTTCATTAACCACTTTGGCAAACTCATTATTTTTTAAAGCTTTATACAACATTCTTTTAACTGCATTCATTATTATTTTTCTCCATACTTTTCTTTAAGATATTCATAATTAACAGTGTTCCCACACATTATTCTTCCTTGCAGAAAGTCACCTAGCTCTTCATATTCTGCATATACTAGGTCTGCCTCACAGCAAAAAAGACCATATAGAGATTTTTCTAAATCTTCATCATCTTCTGCTTGAGTAACAAAGACACAAGATATTGGTCCTTTATTAACTCTGTTAACGATATATTTCTTCATTTTTTACCTCGATTTCTTTTTTATATTATTAAGAAGATATAAATTGTTAAACAATTTCTCCCTATATTATTATACAATAGACTTTTATATTTTTACAATATTTTAGTAAAATAAAAAAGCCACAAGTTTTACTTATAGCTTTATATTTGTGCTGTTATTTGTCTTATAAGCTCTGATGGTAAGTCTTTAAGACTTGTTATTATTTCTACAATTGTTTTACCAAAGATTGATATGGCGACTTCGATATTAGCATTATTTATCAATTCTTCTATACTGCTAGATGCTATATTCTTATTTATTCATCAATTACAAATATTTAACATAATATTTCTTGCACTTACTACATGATTGTTTTTATATTTAGCAATATGGGCGCCAATAGCAAAAGCATTGGTACAAAATTCTTTTTCCTCTGTGCTAGTTATAAAACTTTTTAGTCATATATCAAAGTCTCCACTAACATAAGTGTATTGATTATCATTATAATTTTTCATTTTATTAATAACTTTTTCAAGTGCCCTAGAAACTATTACAGTAGTAATAAAATTTGCTTTAATACACTTTATAGCATTTGCAATAGAAATTGTATTATCTAATTGTCCATTCGTATAAGCCAGATCAAGTATAATAGTCATTAAGTTTTGAGCAGAAGTTGCAAGTAACTTAGAATACCCTAAAAGTCTTTGATTACTATATACAAAATGTTTTCCTACAATATCTTTAAGTATAGAGGTATCAAGTAATTTTTGTAATTCTTTATCTGCTATTCAAACTTCATTATAAACTAAGTCTTCATAATCTTTTATTTTTATCATTGGCCAAGACATGTTTTTAAGCTGTTCTGTTGTTATTGCCATAATAATCTCCCATTTTAAATTATTTATTAAGATAAAAGTGTTTCTATTTGATTCTCCATAATATCTTCCATATTAGGCTTTATCTCATCTAAAAAAATTCTTAGGCACACTGTTTTACGTAATACGCTACCATTAATTTTTTGAAATAGAATACTAATATGTGCACGTATGTCAGATATTGCTTCCTTTAAGTCTGCCTTAAAATTATCATTTGTTATATCATAATAAGGTAGCCTTGCATCAGCACTCAAGCTAATTTCTATAGCAAAAGATCTATTGTATCTATCAATAAATATATAAGTAAATTTATTGTTAAAAGCATCTTTGCTTGCTGTTTGAATTGTAAAAATATTACCATCACTATTTTTTCAGTCATAAGTAAATATTTTATAAAATAGCTCAGCTACTACAATTTTTTTAGCCATTATTATTTTTAGTATATTTATAACATTTTCTTCAGTAAGACTATAATATAAATCATTGTTATTTATTTGACTTTTTAAACTAGTAGTTAAAATATTAAATATATCTGCAGTGCACTCTGATTGAGAGTTGTATAATGTAACTAATTTTCCAGATTTATTATAGTATTGTTTTTCTAGACATAAATACGCTAAATCTTTATTAGTGGCTAAAAATGTATTTATATCCGCTAGTGTTAAGTCTATTAATCTTTTCATAGATATCTCCAATTATTATTAATTTATTTAGATCATTTCTAATATAGTTAAATCAGCTATAAAATTATTTATAATTTGTTTTAAATTGGTATCATTAAAATCTGTGTGTTTATTAAATGCAAGTTTGTGACTTGCACCAGCACTATTTTTTTCACAACACGTATTAATGATAAGTGAATTTACTGTTTTTAAATTAAAAAGATCATAAAAAGTATGAGCTGTATTATGAAGTAAATCAGTTAATGCAATTGTTTGAAATGGAATAAATATACTTAAAGTTATTTCTATTTGCTTAGCCCAGTCTACTGCTCCCTTAATTGTATATAAAGCAAAACTACTTTCCTCAAGTACCTTAGTATTGAAATCTACACTATTAATAATAAAGGTTCCATCATCTGGTACTGTTATGCCAGTTGATACCTTAGAAAATCTATCTTTACTTTTTTTAAAATTCACTTTAAAGTTATTTAAATTTTGAACTAATTTTGATGCAAGTATAATTTGCAGTCATTTTAATTTTAAGTATTCTGCTATTTGTTCTTCAGTATAATTTTCTTTGTTTAGGCTTCTACCTATACAATCATTTACCCAATAATTTAATTGCTCAATTATTGATGAAGGTCCTCAAAGCTTTAGTTCACCACCAAGTGCGGCATCAATAGTATAAGTAGTAGTACCTTTTAAAATACATGTAATAATTTTTTTATTAAGTAATTCACGACATTCTTGGTCTTTAGAAATTATCTGTTCCAATCTTTCTAAATTCATAATAGTCTCCTGTCCTAAATTTTTTGTATTGATTTAGTTACTAAATTTTTAAATATAGGTATTATTGTTTTAAGATCAGCTTCATCATTAGATAGAAGAAGTCTGTAGTGTCTATCACTATAATCATAATAATATACAGTTATTCTAAAAGTTACCTTAGGTAAATTATATTTAATAAAATCAAGTAGTGGGTATTTAATATGACAGTCTAAATCAAATAAGTCATATGTGCATACTATTATTGATAAAAAACCACCAGTCTCTAAATGTTTGTCTTGTCCTGTACAAGCAATACTATAATTAATATCAAGTCTATCATCTCTATCATTAGGGTCACTTCCATCAGGAATTCCTGGTGTATGCTCAAAAAAATGCACTTTAAACGTATAATCATTATTAAGGCTATTAAATTCCAACACATTTGTAAAAAGCTTTGAAATTGTAAGAATTCTACAAAATACAGCACTAATATATATTATTAAGTCTTCTATAGTAATTTGATTACCATTAGCATCAAAATAAGATTTTTTTGTGTCATAGAGCTTTATAATAATATCACTGATTATATTTTTAGTGTTGCTATTAAAAATAAAACCATAAACTTTATTTAATGTATTATTTCCTATGCTAAGAGCTCTAGTACCACGTCTTAGTATTCTTTTATTAAGCAACTCTTTTATAGTAGGATTAGTATAGATAAAATTAATGGCTTCTTCAGTTATTATACTGTCTGAAGAATACTTATCTATAATAGAATTTCAAGTTGTGCTTAAAGTTATCATTAAAGTTTCTCCTAAATTAATCCTTTAAATAGAGCTTGTTTAATAGCTTGATTCATATCTTTTAGTTTAAAATCACCATCTAAAGGCTTTTCTGATATACCACTATGATAGCCACCAGGTCCAGCATAGGTATAAATAGATATATGTACTAAACATTCATTTAAAGCATTTTCTATATATTCAGATAAAGATGCTCCGTTGTCAAGCATAAAATCAAAAATCTTTGAGGCTGTTATTACAATATTATAATTTCCTTGCTTACGTTGATGCGTATTATTATCTATAACTTCAAAGTCAAGATAATCTAATACATCAGCAGGATCTTCTTTTAATGATATATTGTGGTAACAAGTTAGAGCATATATTCTATATGTTTTTGTATGATCAATATTAGTAAATACTGCAAATTTTCTAATAAGTTTGTCTATCGTAATATAAGTACTTAATACAATACAGATATAAGCTAGTAAATCATTATAATGAATAAATTGCGCATAGCCTTGAAAATATTTAGCATGTCTATCCATAACTTTTATAATAATTTTACGAATTAGTTGTGTTGCTGATAGCTGACCATAGCCTAACAATGTTTCTTCTACATTTTGTGGATAGTCATCACTATGTATTAATAATGCATTATTTTTTCATAGATTTAAAAAACTTTGTTCTCGGGCAAGGCTTTCGATAACAATATCATATATACTTTTATCATTTTCCATATCTCGCAAAGTATAGTCCTTAATGTTCATTAATATGACTCCTTTAGTTTATTATAAAAATAAAATGTTCAGAAATTTTGTCCTTAATATCTTTTACAAAATCTTTTATTATACAGACTTCATCAGCTATGCTATTAACAACAGTATATGAAGCTTGACCAATATTTTTCAAATACTTTATTTTATATCTTATTTTAAAGTTAGCTAAATTTTTTTCTATCAGTGAAATATCTTGTGGTCCTACGAGATCAAGTTTTCACAAATCAACTACATAAGCTGTAATCCTATATGTACAACCTGCAGCACTGATATCAAGGTCAATAGTTAAACTATCACTTGCAGTTATTTGATAGACAGGCGTGATTAGATCAATAGCATTTTGCATGTCAACTGCCTTTACATAATATTTTCCACCCGGGTATTTTGAATAATTATCTATTATTGTAAAAGAATTTAAGTTTTTTGCAACTAATTTATTTAATAAGACAGCCCTAGCTAAAATAGCTTTTATATACAAACTTAGATCATCAATAGTAATAACAGATTCATATATATCAAAATAATCTTTATTAAAAAAATAAATGTTATCTATCATATTTTTACAAAGTTTACTAATAGATAGCCCATTATCTTCTAATAAGTTTTTGTATACAGACTTCCCTTTATTAATTGTGAGAATTTGTGTAGGATTTAGCAAATCTAATAAGTCTGTATTATTTGCTATATTAAAGGCAGCAGCATCTTTAGCAGTTTCATTATCCTTAATTTGTACTCAAGTATTTTGTACTCTCATAATTATTCAATTCCTTTATATTAGTCAACATATTTTTTAAGTGCTTTTTTAATTTCTTGTGGAAAATTTCCTATAGTACTTTGTAATAAATTACCTTTGTTTCCAACAAATACCCCTGCTTCGACTAAAACATTATTATTAATTAAATTTTGTAGTGATTCATACTTTATATTTTCTATATCATGAGTATTTAGCCTTTGTATACTGCACATTTTTATAATAGTTGTAGCTCATGTTCCATAATCTAAAGAAATACCATAATGTAATAATGTCTCATCTCCATAAGGGGAAGCTGTAAAAGTTGCAGAGCTTATTTGGCTAAGCTCAAAGTGATACTTATTATTAGAATAGTCAGTAAGTTGAAAATCTTCAAAAGCTTTTTCTAATGAGTTAGACAGAATTAAGGCTGCAGCTAGCTCTGTTTTTACAGCCTTAATAGCAATATCTACATGTACATATGTTGGTAAATATTTATAAATATGATCTAATAGTGCTGCCATTAAATTAACACTTGTGTCTGCACCAGCTAAATCAAAAAATGAAGTTTTTTCAAAAAGTTTTTTCTCTTTATTATAATAAAAAATAAACTTAGGCTGATTGACCAAATACTCTATATCTTTATCTGTTAGTCAAACTTCATAGCACAAGTCCCTCATATATTTATAACGTTTTATTTCACCTCAAGACATTGATTTTAAAACATCTATAGTTTTAGTCATATTGTAATTACTCCTATAACTTTTTAAATTTCTAATTTATTTTTTATCATTCTTTTGAAAGAACATATTTTACATGTTTGGCTAGATCCTCTACTCTTATATAAGTGTTATTTTCATTTATATTAATAAATATTGGAGCATCCTCTATTATTTCATTTAATGTTTTATTCTTTATATCATCTAACTTTGCTCATTTTATTGGCATTCATGGATTACTTATTTCAATTGTAAATGTTGTAAATTCATCTAAGCTTTTAGGAATTTTATTAAACTTGTCAACAACTAGCTGAAAAGTATAATAAATGATGTTACCTACTGGTGGGTCTTCATCAAGAACGCTTCAAGACAAATTTTTTGGCAGTTTTCCTTGTAAGTAAGTATTGCTTGTAATGTCAAAACTAATATTTGAAAATATTTGTGTAAGTGATTTTGAAACAAGTAAAGCAGTAATTAAGTTAGCTTTTATATATTTTATTATGCATTCAACAGTAGCATCTTTGTGCTTTGTAAAAACTTTATTAAATAAAAAGCCCATAAATAATTTTTTATCTGTAAAATTACTGTACTTTTCACACATTGTTCAAAAGCTGATCATTTTATTAGTCACATTATCTGTAGCATCAGAAGCTTTGTCTGGTGAAATATTAAATTTATTTCTATACAATAGCTCATTAAGCATAGTATCATTACATCAAACTGTTGTAAATAAATCATCAATTAAATTCTGATTTATAATATCATATCAAGTCATCTGTAATAACTTATTAGCGGATATTTGATTTCCTTCTTCTATTTTCATATTCTACTCCATAAAATCTAATAATCATATAATTTAGCAAATAAAAAGACCTGTTAAAAATAACAGATCTTTTATAAAAATAAATATTAAGCCAGTCTTAAGCCGAGCCTTAATCTAAAGACATCATCTGGACAATCATTATTCCAATCAATTAACCAAACATAAGTAAATCTTGTCATTAATTTTTTAACCAATTTTGCAACATCTTCTAAATAAAATAATAATTTACCGCGACCATTTAATCCGCCATCAACTGTTAAGATAAAATATCTTCCACCATCTTCATTTTCTTCGTCTGAATTATCAACTAATTCAAAGTTTGCAAAGACTAAGTTAGTAAAGTCTCCATGATATGTGTTAACAGCTTCTTTACAGTAAAGTTCTAAGTCTTTTTCTAATTTTGTTCTTTCCATATAAGTCTCCATTTATTTATTATCTTTAATTATTTTTTCTACTTTAATGTTTAATTTTGGAAACATTAATTTATATTTTTGTATTAAAATTTCTCTATTAATGTCTGACATGTCTTCATCAATTATTAATATTAAATTATTTCCTTCAAGCTTTATTTCCATATATTTTCTCCAATACAATTAATCTATACATTCTGACACCCAATCAAGAAAATCTACGTCATCAACAGTATCTATAACTGCTGCCCCAGATATTGTTTCATTATCTGTTATATTATTTTCTTTATTAGATTCAGCGTCTGTAATTAAACTGTTCAAATCATAATCTTCATCTTTAATCCAAATAACTTTTAAACCATTCTTTTCATCTTCTTTTATTTCAGCATAAGTTTCTTCAAAATGACTTCCAGCGTTTTGATATGCTCGCCAATTCTTTCTTGATATTGGGTGTTCTTGTCCGTATTCTTCACAAGATTTTTCAAAACGTTCTGCTAATTTATCTAAACAATATACCTCTAAATTGATATCATACATTATCATAGCATAGTCATTTTTATTTTCTATATGCTGCAATAAATAATCACGTACTACTTTATGTGAAGAAATAAAAACAGTGTAGCCTTGTTTATATAAATTAATAGCAGTGTTTACATAATCTTTAAATCAATTAGGGTTTGTTTTATCGTAACATGATGACTCTAAGTCAATTATTCTAAAATCTTTTTTTGCAAGAGTTGACTTGCCAATTCCTTGATATGCACTAAAAATCATTAATTATTTACCCCATATTTTATATTTTTCTTCTTTAATTCTTTCTTAAACATTTTAAATGCTTTTTTATCAGTAAAGCATTTAATGCCTTCAACTCTTGAATAAAAATCAACTGCTTTGTCTAAAGCTTCTTTGGTAAGACAAGTATCTTTGTCAGTGGTCTTATCAATAATATCAATTATATATAGTTTATACTTTTTCATTATTTTAATTTCTCCTTATATGAAAAATTATATAAAATAATCTATATATCCATACAATTGGAAGTACTATAAATAGAAATATTGAAACAATAACACAACCAACCATATTCATATCTGTACGTTCATATAAATCATGTGGTAAAATATGGCTAGGTTTTTTACAATCAGGTGGTGGGAACGGAAGCTTTATAAAATCTTCAGATATAATTATAATACTAATTGCCAATTCAATTATACTTACAACAGCAATTATAGCTATTAAAATAACATTATTCATTATATTATTCTCTTTCCCTTAATATATTTTAAAGTCATAATTAGTCCCACCATTCACGAATATGCTTAGAAACATATAAAAAGAATTTATCTAAAGCTTTTTGTTCATTTTTTTCAGCTTGTTTAAATAATTCTTTTGCTTTTTTATGATTTTCTTCACTGTCCCACTCAGCTCCAAATGCTTTAGTTAAATTTTTATCATAGAGCACTTCTATAGGAATACCTGCTTTGATAGCATATTGTTCAGCTTTCTTTCTAAATATATCACAGCCTAAATCATAAAAAATTAAATTATCTTTTTCAGTTGAAAGTATATATTTATATTCTTTTTCTTTTAAATCTTTTAATTTTTCAGAAAAATAAATATAATTGCAAGTATGTTCTTTTGTAAAAGCTTGTTCTTCCTCTAAGAAATTTGTTTCTTGAAATACTTTGTATAGTCTAATTGCTTCTTCCATTTCAGCAATTTGTTTATTACGTTCTTCATCAATAGTATTGCCAAAATGTTTAATGTATACTTTAACAAGTTCTATCTTATATTGTAGCATATCAGTAATGAAAGTCCAATCCCAGTCATGATCCCATTTAACATATGGCATCCAAATTTTTTTAGCTTTCTTATTAATAGATCTATTAAACTTTTCTGGCATATATTTCTTTTGTAAAGCTTTTAAATCAGCATTATAACTTTTTTTATTTTGTTTATGCTCTTTTTTTATTTGTTTCTTTTCTTGTCTTGTTAAGCTCATTATTTGCCTCCATAATATTAACAGTAGTTGAAGTAGTAGTTATAGTTTCTAAATCTATCGCTTCATAATAAGAACAATTTTTATTACAACAATTTGGATAATCTTTTAATTGCTTTTCACACCAATGAATTCCTTGATTAATTAAATGACCTTGATGTTTACAATATTCAAAAGTTTTATTCATTATTGAGTCTCCTATACTATATATTATACAATAAAAGTATAATAATTTAAAATAAAAAGACTCAAAATTGAGTCTTTTTTATTCATGTTTGCTTCAACTACAACAAATATGCACTGTTTCACCATCTTTACTTCAGCCAGTTCCGCCAATTCTAAAATAGAAAAAAGAGCCAGATTTTTCTGTGTAGGCAGTAACAGTATATAAGCTATCTCCATTTTCTCTACATAGTGAAACATTTCCACCATCACATATGCGTATATCACTATAGACGAGTAATTCAGGTGGTAATGGAATTCGGCAAGCATTACTATTTTTAATATTTTTTATTTCACCTATAAAAATACAACCTTTATCAATTTTAATTAAAGTTCCACTAGCAGTTTTATCTTCACCACTAGTATAATTAATTGTAGTTAAATTATCTGTAGTATTATTAATCATTTTTGTAGTAAATGTAATATGCTTACCAATAAGGCCTGAGCATTCTGTAAATTCACCATCTTTTAAATAGATTGGCGAATTAGCATTTCCTACATTACCATAGCTTTCAGTAAATTGTCCATCATCTATAAATACTAAACGCTTAGTACTTCCAAGATTTAAATTAGTATTATCACTTTGTTTAATTTTAATACCTGTATAACTATAATTTGTTATATTACCTGCATAAAAGTTAGTTGTTGCTCTAACATCTAAAATATCATTTACAAGACCTATATTATCTACGTTTGAAGGCAATGAACTAGCAAAGCCTTTTATAGAAAGACACTTATCATTTACTATAATTCTTTCACTATCTATAATAACATCATTTATATTTGTTCTACCGCGCATTATAATTTTAGGATCAGTACCTGTAGCAGTAGGATCAACTAGTAATGTTGCTGTTGTATTTGGTTCACTTTCATAATCTTGCCAGAAGTTGCTATCATCAACATTTGCATCAACTAATAATTTATAGATAGCTGCAGCACGATTATTTTTACTAATAGATATTGCACTATTATTACTGTCATCTTTAATATCAAATTGTCCAACAAGATCAGTTTTTCCATCAGTACCAATGCTAAATAAATCTTTTCTTTGTGAACTTGTTCCACAACCTACTTCAAATAATTTTCCACCAATATTATATTTACCGACTGCAAAACTTCCTTCAATGGTTGCCTTAGTTCCTATTCCAATAGCAATACTATTTGCACCAGATGCTTCATCTGCACTAATAGCTTTTATAGCTCCAGTACCAGTACCATTTATTAATCTATTTGTAATAGGAATACCATTTTCTTCACTCTCTATATGAGTAGCAGTTTCTGTAAGTAAAGAAGCATTAACTGTTAGACAATCTGGCATATGAACTGTTCAAATAGGTAGGCTAATTATATTTACATTGCTACCACTTGGTGCCTCATTAGATAAGATTAATGCTTGGAAATAATAGTCACTACTATTTTTAGTATCATAGTCAGTTCCTGTAAAAGGAATAAGCTTTTTTGTTAAAAAATCATCACTGTCTGTCAATATTGATACATAGTCTATTTTAATCTTAGCATAAATAGTGTCACCATCATCAAAATTATTTAAAAGTGTAGACTTAGCAATAGAAAAGTTAAAATAATAACCATGAATTACACACTCTACATAATACTTAGTATTTTTTAGTACACTACTAATAATATAAGAATCTTTTCCTTTAATGCTGCCTCCACTATGAGAAATATTAAATTCAGTGTTAAGTCGAGCTTCTGGATCAATTCATATATTTGGTTCTGGATTGTTAGTTCTAAAACCACTTGGATAAACTTTTATATCATTACTTAAAATTGTTATATATGACATTTTTATTCTCCTATATTATTTGAAATTTCCATTGTTCAATCTATTATTAAAGTGTAAGAGGCTTTTGCACTTGTTACAGATAAAATATTTTTTCAGTCATCTTCTTCGGCATTTAGAAATAGGAAGTATGCACAAGGCTCATCTTTACTATTATAAATAATAGCTTCATTTACACCAGAGTTATCCCCAGATGTTATAGTAGTATTAATAAAAGCATAAGGTATTCTAAAATGTAATGTTGTAGAGCAAGTAGCATTATCAACGGTTTCTTCTGTGCTTTCAACAACAGCATCTGTATTTGTTGTTATAAATGGAGAAGCTTCTACTATTAAATTATTATCGGCTGATGGTAAAAACTTTTTATTTGTAGTAACTTCATTATAACTATATCCATTACAAAATAATTTTATTTTATAAGGTCTTAATACTTTTGCTGCTTCAAATTCGCCAGCTAAGCAATACCCAAGAAACTTAAATAAACTAAGACAGCCACTGTTATGATAAATTTTAGTTGATAGTATACGATTATTTTGTATAATACTTGTTTTAATAATTCCTTTGTAGCCTAAATTATTAATCATATTATTCTCCTTGCTCTGTTTCATTATTCTCTATATCAGTCTTACCATCTCAAATAGTAGAATTAATAATAGTGCCTGGTGTATCTCCCAAAGGCTTTTCACTTAAAACACTCTTTTCATCAACAACATTAGTAGGATTAAATACAAATGATACCTTATTTGCATTTGTTGTCTCTGCTGTAACTTTTTGTAAAATACCAACATTTGTATTTGATTTTTCACCAAATCTAAATTCTCTTACTATATTACAAAGCATTCCAGCCGGTAATAAATAATCTAATAAGTCAATTAGTAATTGTAAATCTGATATTTCTTGTGGCATATACACAGTAAGCTCTAAATTGTCTGCTGATATATCATAGCCAATAGATGTTAATATACCTTCTATATTAACTACAGCTTGGCAAGCATCTAAAATTGCTTGTATTGTCCCTTTTTTACGAAGTACTTCAGATAAAATACTACATAATGCTATTAAGTGCTTTGTATTATATTTATGTTTTGGCTTAAAACCAAGTGTCAATGTTAATAGATCTAAGTACTCTTCATTAATATTATCACTAAATGGTAAACTATTAATTAGCTTTGTATTCGTCATTATAGAGTTTAATACAACATCATAGAGACGCCCAATAAATTGGAAGTCCCTAGATTGTTTATAATAAACCTCTGGTGTCAAGTGTTCTAATTTAATCATAATTAATATCTCCTTAATTTAGAAGCTTGATTAATAATAACACCCCTTGTCAAATATTTAGCGTCTATTTCTGTAGCTGTAAACTTATTATTTAGATTATTTGGATCATAGAATAAATGACCATCTAGCATACCTTGTTGATTAATTTCAGATTTTATATTTATAGCTATTGTATTATCAATTGGACAGTTGTAATAGAAACCATTATCTGTACCAAAATGATTTTCAACATAACCAACAATAGCTGCTTCATTTAAATCAAGACATAAGTCTTTATTAATAGGTGTGCCATCAATTATTTTAATAATACTTGGCTTACTAAAATAAATTATATCTGTACTTGTACCACTTGTGCTAATTGTTATAGTACTACTTGTTGTAATTTTAGTTACTAGTAATAATTGTTGAGGAAGTGCATAAGGTGTGTTAGCACTAATCTGTATTAAATTACCATTATTAATTTTATATACAGTCGCATTATTATTAAATGTTATTTGTGCATGATAGTTAGTTCCGCCTTGAACAAGATATCAAGCAATATAGCCAACACAATCAGTTGGTAGATTTAAATTCAATGTTATACTATTTTGAGCAGCATTGTTATTAAATGTATATTTAGTAAATAACCCATTATTAAAGTTATTTAATGCAACAGTTTCATCATTATTCTTAATAACACTTTCTTGATAAACTTTAATTGTTAAATTTGGAGCATCAATGCCTTCTTCTTCATATATTTGTGTTTGTGCTTCTACATCAAATGTACCACTTCCTGATATACAATAACGATTTGTAGTTGCCATAAAAGTTTGAGTATCTGCAGTATAATTAATTGCATTTGCTCAGCTACCGCCTGCTTTAAGGTATTGCAAATTAGTAGTAACTGTATATGTATCATCACCAATAGTTAAGCTTTCTTTACGGAAGGCTTGTGCTATATCTGGTCCAATATTTAATAGTAGTTTACTTCGTACTTGTCAAGTATCCCCAGGAATAGTTATTTTTGGTAGATCTTCAGGGCTACTCTTATCTTTAAATTGATATTTTGCAGTACCAACAGTAGTTCAACTACTACTACTAATTGCAATTGAAGTAGGATCAGTTGCACCATCTGTTGCATTAATAAAGATGTCACCACTTGTTAAATTAATATATTTATATTCTTTTATTTGTAAATAATTAGTAGTATTAAATTCTTTATAAACTCAATAATCATCACTAGTATATCCATTAAAGCCAGCAGAAATAATATCTTCACTTGCAGGCATTTCAGTAATTTCAAAAGCAGTTGTTGGATCATCGCCATAGCCATTAAAGATGATTTCAGTACCACTACCATAAATAGCAAAGTCAGATTTATCAATATCAGTAATATAGAAATATTCATTATCGTCTAAGATATAGCTATTTGCTGTAGTTAAAGATTTAATTTTATACTTATTACCAACTTTTTCAATATTGGCGCTATTTAATGTTCAGCTTATATTTCTATTACAATTTTTAACATCAACTACTACTGGGGCAACAATTTCAATTTGCTCATTAGCACTAAGTGTAAACATTTTCAATGCTTGTGTTAAGTAAGTTTTTTCTTTAAAAGTTCTGCCAATATATTCTTTAATTTCTGTACCATTAGGCAAAGACTTAGTATATGATTTTCCAGTTACACTTTCACTATTCATTAAATTAAAGTTTGGTCTAATAATAGTTCCTGCAGTATAACAAATACTTACTTCTTGAGGTGTTGTATTTTCATTTGTACTTGCTGGTGTATAATTAAAATAAATCTTATCACCAACATCTAAAAGATATTCTGTTCCAGCCATTACTACAGTACTAGGATCTGCAAATTTAACTGTATAATTAACATATGCAGGGTAAGTAAGAAAGGCACTATAATTTGGTTTTCTAAATTGAATAACTTCATTATCTTTTAAAGTAAGACCCTCATAGCCTGCTGCAATAGTAAAGTCTGTTCTTAGTTCATTAATTACTCCAGTATTAGGTAAATAAGCAATATTAGTTTCATTATAATTTGCAACAAATTCTGATTGTTCATTAAATAGTGAAACACGCCCAGCTAGCACATTACGTAAAATAAGTTTATTTGTTAACTCTTCACCTGCTCCATTTGTTGCAAAGTCATATTCTGTGCCATTAGCAGTTTCAATCTTTGTATAGATTGTAAAATTATTTGTTTTACTAACTTGTTTGATACGAGTATCTGCATTTAAAATACAATCTAAAATTTCTTGCTCAGGAATTTCTTCACCAAAATCTAATTGTCTTAGATTAAAGTTTTTATAAATAGCAGTTTTAACATTCTTTAATATATCGTCTTCTTCAGCAGTATTAACTTTTTTAGTAGTTGTAATTTCCGCATTAACTTGCAAATAATTTTTAATACAAACAATTTCATTACTTTTTGGTAGTATAAAATTATGAGAAATAGTTTTACTTTCTTCTAAGTCAGCTTTGATTTCATTATAATTTTCAGGATTATAAGTAAAAGATTTTTCATACTCATCTTTTGTATTTAAGCCATAAACTGTTTTGAAAGGATATAGCATTAAATCAAAGTGATTTATACTGACTTCACTATTTTCTAAAATAGGCTTAGTAATATATTTAATGCCATTATCACCAAAAGTGCATAATATAGATGATCTATTAATGTCATCTCTGATATCAGATACGATAATATTAGATACTAAAGGCGTTGTATCTACATCACTAACAGTTAATTGATAAATTTTATTCATATAGTCACGACAAGTAACTAATGTATCAAATGTACCAATTGTCTTTTTATAATTATTATAAGCTTGATTTATTGTTTCAATATTTGTACCATTAGTTGCAGCTAAGCTATTTTTAATAGACCATTCATCAGAAGTTATAGAAATTTGTTCTGAGCCGTTATTAATTGATAGCTCTTCCATAACTGTTAAATTATTTGCAGAAATGTTACCATTAATACCATTAGTTCTAATATAATAAATATATAATCCATCTTCAATTAGTTGTCCAATATCTTCTGGGAATTGTACATATGGTAAACGTCTATTTGAGTCATAGCCAAATTTAAATACTTTTTCACCTAAGCTTACTGTATTTAAATTTTTACAAATATGTCATTCTTCAAGGTCTTCATTATTTAAATTATAAATAAATAAGCCATTTTCAGCAATTTGAGTTTCTGGTAAATAGTATCTATTATTATCATCTAATTGACTTAATGATATAATATCATTATTATCACTTTCACAGCTGCATAGCTGACCTTCAATACAAGGAATTTCTACACTTTCATATTTATTATAAATTGTTTTGCTTTCAGTGGTAATATAATTTATATCATCATCTTCGTTTTTAATATTAGTAAACTTAGGAATATTAATACCAGTACTGCCAGAAATTACTCCATCTTCAAACTTTGTTCCAATATATTTTACAAGTACTTTTGTAGTAGCCGATCTGTAATATTTAATATTATATCCCATCATTTCACAAAGTTTCCTCATAGATTCCATTTGTGTTGCAGATGGCATAAAGGCTTCCAAAATATTCTTATCAATATTATAGTTTAGTTTATCAGCAATAGCAGTTAAAACTTTTAATAAAACAATACCTGGGTCTGATTCATTTGTTGATAATGGATCTCAGCGTTCGCTAATTTTAGCAGCTGTTTCTAATAGCTCATTTCAAATTTGATAAAAATCTTTTTTAGTAGTAGATAATTGAACAGCTTGTAGTTCATTATTTGTAATCATTAGTAATAGCTCCTTTTATCTTAATTATCGCTCTCTTGGAATAATAATAAATTATATGTATTAATTGAATAATCTATTTGATTTACTCCACGGAATTTGCAGTATAGTTTACCACGTTCTTTATCTTGAATAATATCAATATTTTTTCTTTCAACAGTTATTTGTGGAATAAATAAAGCTAGTTGTGTATAAATCATATCAATAATAGTATCCTTTAAAATAATGCTATTTTGACTAAATAAATAACGTTTAAAAAGTAGTCCAAAATAAGGATCACCAAATAATTCACCACGTTCACACTGTAATAATAAAATACTATTTTGTTTAGTTGCTTCCAAATGTTCTGTAGACTTTCAAACATTTGTGCTATTAGTATTAAACATGTTAGGGAAACGAATACTGCGCATAATAAGCCCTCCGTATTTATAGCTATAATAGCTTTATAAAAATTTTAATCATATAATTTAGCAAATAAAAATACTTTTATTAAATATTTAATAAAAGTATTTTTATTTTTATTATTCTTCTTCTTCAAGCTTTAATTTCATAGCATTGACTTCCGCCTCGAGGCTAGAAATTCTATTTAATAAATCTTGCATAGTCTGATAACTTATCACAACTGGCTCAGACTTATCATTTTGAGTTTCAATAGCAATACGCGTATTAGCTGGTAAAGTAACATTATTAAATACTTTTAATGAATCTGCTGCAATAGCACCTCTATTAGTATTTTCATTTTCAATCTCTGTGCCAAGAAACAGCTTTCCAATTACTACAGGATATTCCATTTTATTATTTTCAAATGCTACTGCTACAACGTCATTTGCTTTATAGCCATTAAATATACCAGGTGGTATTAAAATATGTGCAGTACAAATTGCTTTAGTAGAATCACCTGCATTTTCAAATAATGGTATGCGCACTGAGCAAGTATTTGAGCTATAGTCTACACTTTGAATTTCTGCTTTAGTTATCATAAGGTTCTCCTCTTAAAACTTGATTTTAGGCTTAAAATTTGGCTTGTATCGCACTTTAGCTAAAAAAGCTTAATCTTAACAGCTTGTGAATAAGAGCTTGTTATAACTTACATAACTCCTCAGCTGTCATTATCACCAGCAATACGTGTTAAAGATAAAGTTGTTTTATATCCACGCTCATCAATAGTATCACGTTGTTGTGTAACAATATATAAACCAGAATGAATATGCCTATGGCCACCAGGGAATATTACATTTAGTCTAACAAATGTCATTAGTTGAGCAGGCCTTAAAAGGCCTTGTATAGTTAGAGTTGCTTTAATTGGATATTTTGTTATCTTTGTTCATCAAGTAATATTATCAGTCTCTGTAACATTTGCACTATTATCTTTCGCTGATATAGCAGGCGCAAAAGCATCTTCTCATTGTCCCCTATTATTTAAAATTCTTTTATATTGTTGTGGATGCAATTTTGTTTGATAATCATATAATATAGAGTAGCCTTCATTTTGTTCTACTGAAAAGTTTGTAACAATTGCTGATGTATTATAGCCTAAGTCTATAGTATAAGCATCAGCATGTTCAGTTTTTAAACTTGTTTTTGTAACTCTAAAATAAGGACCACCTAAACTAACTGTATCATTATAAAGCTTATCATAAGTAGTATCGTCATGTAAAGTTAAAACATAAAGCTCATTGCTTGTACCTTGCAAAGTACTACTACCTGGAACCATACAGCTTACTAAATAGTTAATATAGTCTAATACAGATATATTTACTTTTGCGTCAATATGAACTTCTTTGTCGCCGCCTTCTATTAGTGCATCTAGATTATTCAAGGACATGCCTGTAAAGATATCTTGTAAGCCATAAGTCTTATTTTTAAATAATTCTTTAATAATATCACTTGGCTTTCTATCTCGGGATTCAATAAATGTATAGCTACCACTTTTACATAAGTTTGCGCTAGAAATAGCTGTTACAGTATAGTTAATAATAGCAGACATTTCACCGCCATTTCCAAAACTAAATGAAGGATCGACTTTTATAATTAAAGCTTCTTCGTCTTTGTATACATATGTCGGCTGAGTAGCATCGCCATAGCTAAATACAATTTTACGTGTACTACTAACAGAGCTAAACACTTTTTCAAAGAAGTTTGGGTCATCTGTCGGTGTAACTGGATATACAATATTTAGTGTATATTTATTTACTTGTCCATTAATTTTAATTACATCTAAGCTCCTAATATAATTAGGGTACTGTACATTATAAGCTGTATAAAAACCAGCACTGTTTTTAGTTGTTTCTTTTGTACGACTAAATACTCCAAATGTATAATCACCAATAGTTACTTTAATTCAAGGAACTTGCACACGTGCTTGAGAAGATAATAAGTTTCTATTATTATCAGCCATATGCTACTACCTCTCATTACCAAAAGTAATACTAGATATACTTGGTATTTTAATAATATCGAAATATTCAGTTAAATTTATAAAAGCATCTTGTATATCATTAAAGTATGCTATAATTCATCAGTATGTTGGATTGTTATAATAATTTAAGGCTAGTGAATCGAGTGTATCTTCTTGCTTTACTTTATGTGCAACTCATGATGTATTTTTAAATAAGTTTGAGCCTAAGCCGTAAATATCTTTTTTATCTTCTTGATTATAATAATATGGAACGCCTGTGTAGCGAGATATATAGTCAAAGTTTTCATATCTTTTATTTTTTAACTCATCCATAGACTATTCCTCCGTCATATTCATTCCCTTTTTAAGTGTACTTACCATACCTCTGAAACCACCATTTTTATAAACTGTTGTTGCATCATATGGATCAACTTCAGAAATAGTTATACTTAATGAAACTTGTGCATATTTATTATTGGATAATATAGGCTTTTCATAAGTTAAACCTATTTCACTTGTAAGTACACCTTTACAAAAAATTTCTTCTCCAATTTTTACTGCTATAAGAGGTGGCTCAACAGCTTTATTTGATAAATTATATTTAGGTACAGCTATCGCACGAAGAGCTCTAATTAATGCATCAATATAATCTTCCCCTTCTTCAAGCTTAACATTACTTCAACCAGTATTTAAGTCATCAACAAAGTCTCTATGTAGCTTGATTTGGAATTGTACAGTTCTTGGTCCGGAATAACTATAAGTATAAACAGGTGCGGATCTACCTAAAGAATTCATTGATGTAAAATTTGATTGCATAGTATCACTAATACTATCTGGCCAGAAAGGCAAACGCCAAAACTGTAAACCTTCATCTAAGTGTGAAATATATAAATAATTGTCTGGTGATTGGAAATTACTTTTAAATGACATAATTAGTTATTCTCCCTTGACTTAACCTTAGATGCTAAATAAATATCTGGGTAGATGTCTATATTGGCAATAGTTTCTTTATTTTTATTTGCATAAGATTTTTCAATATCCTTATCAATATAACCTAAACAATCAGTAAATGTTTTATCTTCTTTCTCACTAGCATAAGCATAGGCATAAGCTCTAATTAAATTATCTCAGAAGCCAAATTGTTCAAACTTAGCGCCATTTACTTGCATCACAGTCTGTACTCTTTTTACATTATCATTATTGTCGTCTACTGGTGTGATTACATTGCCAACTAAATATTCAATAAGTCTATCTGCAAAAGGATAGCTTTTACCAGTATTTATAGATAGTAATTGTAGAGGTGAAATTAATTTATCAAGTCTACTATTTATATCAATTTCTGAGCCTTGACTATTATTAGCTAGATTAATAACTGCCTTATTTTTTAGTATTTTTATACTTCTACGTTCTGATTCTGGCTCAGTTGTAGTATCTACAAGAATACTTTGATTATATGCAGCATAATTACCTTCTAATATAACAATAGAAGACTCAGTATTTTTTGATACCTTTAAAAACATTACTAAGTTTTGCTCAACATTTGCCAAGTCAGATTCCTCTGCATAGTTTATTAAATCTTTAATTTTTGTATATACAATAGGTGAGCTAAAAGTTAGACTTGAATAATATTGATAAGTTTTTTCAGGTAAGCTAGCATATTTAGTACGGGCATCAAGATATTTGTCATAAACTGCACAACAAACTTCTACTGAATTTATACTATCAATTGCAATAGTATATTCTTTAAATAGCTTAACAGGAATCATATAAATTCTATAATCTGTAGCGTCTGTAGAAAAAACTGCCTGTCATTGCTTAGTAACATTATTTGTTGTTTCATTTACATCTATCTTTAAATTTAAATTTTGTACTATATTATTATTAAAACAATTATATAAAGACATTAAATTAATATCACTATAGTCTCTTAAAAATCTTAAATAATCACCAAGATAGTTGTGAGTATAAGTATCATAATAATTATTTTTTATTTGTAAGTTTTTTGTAAAGTTTCTTTCTCTTATATTATATAAATATTTAGTATTATAACTATTTATATCTTTTGCTTTATCTCTAATTTTACTATAATTTTTTAGTATATTTCCAGTAATTCAACTGCCTTTGCCTGTTTCACTAGATTTAATATAATATTGTATTATATTGTCTTTAATATAAGGAATACTTTTAATATGATTACCTGAAACTACAGTAGCAATTATTTCAGGAGATTCAACACCATTTTTAGCAAAATACTCTGCAAACTCTCTAGTATATACTCTATACTTAGGAAGATTGAAGTCAGCTAATAATTGTTTAATATAACCTGTTATAATATGATTATTATTAAATTCAAGCATATATTTCTCCTAACTAAAAATGACTATTCATATTTGTTAAATTATCAGCGAAGCTTCCTTCTACACGAACATTAACATGTCCAGCAGAAATAACATCTTTTAATAAGTTAGCAATTTCTACAATATGATTATCTACTGTTGATAGCTTTGTTTCATTATTTTCTTCCTGTGCTGTTATAAGTTGCTTATTTCCTTCATCACGGGCTTCACTAATAATTGAATTTTTAATCTCGCTACCTGCAGCATTTCCAATATAAGCAGATTCTGAGGTACTTTCACCACTTTCAATAGTATGTGCTCCTGAGCCTCTTGTTAGCACTGAGATTGAGTTTTTATTAATTCCTAATGCTGAAAGCATTTTGCTACTAAATAAGCCTCCACCAGCACCACCGGCAAAAATATTACCAATTAAGCCAAGGGCACTGCCGCCTAATGCAGTTGCACGCATTAAGTCTGCAACAGTAGTATTAAAGTTAACGCCAGTACCCATTACAAAAGGTGATGCAATACTTATACCACCAGTTAAATCTTCTAATAAGTTACCAGCTTTTAATATTGCATATAATGCAGGATTACTTGCTATATTAGCTGCAAGTGAATATTTAGCATTTGCAAAGCTATTACTCATTAATTCGCCAATACTAGTACGTTGATACATACTATTAGCCATGCTATATAATCTTCCTAAAGCAGAATTATAACTTAAATTATTAGCAGAAATATTTTTTAGTGAGCCTGATAAATTACTAGCAGCAGTTAAATCAGATCCTCTCATACCAAAGATGTTTGCTAATTGTTGTTTAACAACATGATTATCTGCAGTATCATTTGAAATCTTTATTAAGTAATTTACAACAGCATTTAATAAAGTATTTGTCTTAGAATCATTAATACCAGATTGCAATATTTCGCCTATTGATAGACCAGCTTGATTAGCTGCCATAATTAATAAATTACCATAGCCGCCTTCAGTTAAGCCTGAAATATCACCAGCAGCTAGTTTACCAAAAGCACTCGCAATTCCTTGAACTGCTTCATTACTCATACCTACGGAAGATAATGAGCCCATTCATTTTTGAACTTGATATTCAAATCCAACAGAAGAAGTAGCATCCATTAATGACATTGCTTCTGCTAAGCTGCCTCTAACAGAATCTGCAACACCTCTTAAATATTCAGTATTTTCATACATATTATTTAAGAACGCAGTCATAGCAGATTCCATACCTAAACGAGCAGCAGTTGAGTCAGCTTGTTGTAATTTAATTAGCTTTAATAGTGTTGAATCTGTTGCATTAAATGTAGTTGCAATTTTATCCCTAATTGTTGCTAAGAATGCACGTTGTTCTACATTAAAAGAAATACCTGCAGCAATCATTGATTGAATATTTTTAACAGTATCTTCTTGTCTAACTAGTGGTGAAATAGCAGCTATATTTGTAATATCTTTTTGCATTTGAGCTCAATATGAACCATTTGCAGTATTATTTATAGTTGATCCTTGTAAAGCAGTATCAATAGAACTTTTAATACTAGCAATACTATCGACAGTATTTGTCATGTTTTTGCCAATATTGCCAAGAGCATTAATGCTTGCACTTACAGCTCTTAATACACCACCGGCAACGCCACCATTGCTAACACCAGATTGATATATTTCACTAAGATTTTTAATACGACTAACAAGGCTGCCAGTAGTTAAATTTCTGCTATCAGCTTCTCGTTCTCTCTTTAAGTAGTCATTTATTTCTTTGCTATTCTTTTTTACAGCCTTAACTTCAAGCGCATGCTTTTCTTTTAACTGTTTTTCATAAGCATCAATCTCTTCTTTATTTTGCTTAGTAATATTTTGCTTTAATGTTTTTAAATTGTCAGTGCCATATTTTTGTTTTAACTTATTAGCTTTATCTTCAAGGCTTTTTTTCAATGCGTCTAATTTTCGCTCTTCTTGAGAATGCTTGTTAAAATAGTCAGTTTTAGCTGCAGCAATTAGTTCTTCAACTTTTAATGATCTTTTTCTATAATCATCTAAATCTTTGTTGACTCTATTGACAAACTCTAAATGTTTTTCCATTCTATAAGCGCTAGCTTTATCAATATTCTCAGCTTCAATTGCAGCCGTATTTTGTTCAGCAACTATGAGCTTCTTTAAATTATCTTCATAACCTGAGCCATAGCCAACTACCTCTAGCTTATTAGCCATAAAAATCTCCTATTCTATAACTTATTTCCTTTCTGGGCTGATGCATCATCAATTGCTTTCTTTGTATCTTCTAATTTATTATTAATTAAATTAATTAAGTATATACGTTCTGAAATTGACATATCAAGTGCTTCATTATAACCTATGTTTAAATTATCACAAATAAATCAACATTCCTTAATTAATTCTTTAATTCTTATTGGAGCGTAAGGTTTCCCATTACTAGATATTTGTGGGTCTAAAAAACTCTGATTCGAAGCGAAAAAAGGTTTTTACCTCATTTTTACAGTGCGGACACTCTGCAATAAATTGTGTATCAATACCAATACAAGTACTTAATTGTGCAAAATTATTTTGAATTTTAATAAAGTCCTTTGAGGATAAATTATTAATAAATTTTTCTAATTCAATTTGACTTAATTTTTCACCATCAACTGTATCAATTGCTTCTTGTACTAATATAAATGTTCTAAAATCAATCTCTGAGTCTTTAAAACGTTTTTCTAAATCTCTTGTTCGATTATCAATATTATCTAAGATATGTGGTGTTTGAATTTTAATTGTAACTAATCTTTTGCAATCTGGTAGCGTAAATGTACGTAGACTGTCAAAAGTTTCTTGATCAAACTCTTTAACTTCTAATTCATCTAAATGCACAATTGTATTTAACACTGATCCACAGAATGGACAAGTAACAGTCATTTTATATTCATCGCCATAAGATACAATTCTTAATTTATGTAATAAAAATTCATAATCACCAAATGCCATATCATAAACAGGTATAGCAGGTTTTTCTAACATACAGTTTTCAATTAATGTTGCTAATGTTTTAAAAGGTGTTGTAGAGCTATTTAATCTTTTCATTTCATCTCTAGCTGTCATACTTCTAAGTTCTACGTGTGGATTAACAGATACACCTTCATAAATAAGTCCCTTAGAAGGTAGCTCATAACCTTCTGCGATTGTATAATTTTGTTGTCTTTCTTCCATGATTAATTCCTTTCTTTATTCACGATTTTCAAAATGTTTTTCCAAAATTTCTCTAATAAGTGCTGATACGGTTATATTTCTCTTTTTAGCTTGTGTCTCTAAACGTTTTTTTAGTGGCTTAGTCGCTTCAAAGGTTTGCATAATCTTATCACTTCTATCTAATTTTTTTCGTCCCATAATTTTATTCCTTTCAATAAGACTTCTATTTAATTTAGCAAATAATAAAAATATATTTATTAAATTTTTATTAAATCTATTTTAGTAAAATAAAAAACTGCTATTATGCAGTCCTTTATTTTTTATATTAAACAGTTCTGTCTGCTTCAGACATTTCAGCTCTATCATATTGAATAGTAGCACCTGCTTGACGCTTGCCATCATTTTCTTTATCAAAATCAGCATCATCTACATCACTACATCAACTACCTTTTAAAGTCCATGTTCTAACAATTTCATAGTCTTGTGTATACTCTACTAAAGTAGTATCATACTTATAGTCAGCCATGCGACCACCTTTTCTTGTCTTAGTATCATAAGCTAATTCTTTTCAAGCTAATAAAACTGCTTTTGTATCCATTCCAATAACATCATCGACAGTAATGCTTCCATCTTTCCAAGTAGGAACACCTGCAAATTTGATTTTTTCATTACCACGACTGTAAACTAAAGGCTCTAATGAATAGCCTGGAACTGTTGTTCTTACAACATTTAAACGAATAGCATCTGTAGGATTAACAGGAAGCTCAGTTAAACGATTAAATGTACTTGCAACTTTCTCTAAAATTTTTTGATTCAATTCTTCAGGAAGTAATAATGTAAAGAAACCAGTTCTGGCTGCTTCATATTGTTGAAGATTAGCACTAATATGTTCGGCATTTAAACCAAGATTATTTATTTTATTTGGCATAATTTATTCTCCTTTATTATTCATCATCTTCATCAAATGATACAAGAGTTCCTGTAATTCCATCTTCTAATGTAAGGCTAATATCGAAATCTTCTACAGCTTCAACTGGAACAATTCTAACAATAGCTTTAATTTCAGCTTTTCTTTCAGTTGCTACTTTTAAGATTCTATAATCTTCTATTCCTTGATTTGCTTGAGCTTTTTCAAGAATAGGTCTAATTTTATTACAGAAATTATTTCATAAAATAATATTATTAGGTTCAAATTTTAAGTCACAGCAAGCATCATAAATAGCATTTTTAATACCACAGCATAAATGTCTAATATTTAAGAAATGACTTGCTTTTAAATCAGTTGCTTCTTTTGGACAATAAGCTGTTCTATTACCTCAAATATAATAGCTATAAGTATAATTACTATTTTTAATACGAATAATTGTATTTACACTTGGGCACTCATGTGTGTCTCTTGGTTGAAGAGCATCTGCAGCACTTTCGCCAAAATTATAGCCAAAGCCCTTAATTTTATAGAAACTATTTGTTCCACGAGTTTTACCAGCAATAGCAAACCACTCATCATAGTTATTTAGCTCAGCTTCTTTAGCACTTGCTAAATAATAAACATAAGCAGGAAGAGTAGTATATGTATAAGGATAGTCATTATCTTGTGGAATAAATGTAAATTCTGGCTCAAAAATTCCAAGATATTTACTTTCTGTAATCTTAATATTATTCTCATCATCTGTTACAAAAGCTTTAGCATATGCTTTAGACTTTGTAATAACAGTAGCAGGTACTGAAATATCTTTATAAGCATCAGTAGGAACATCAACTAAAGCAATACAATCACCCCTACCATTTTCTGTAACTTCAGTATTATACTTGCTAGCAATCTTTAAAATTAATTTTTCTGCTGTACTAACAGTTATAATATCACTAATAGTTGTAGCATCATTCTTTAAACCAGTTACGATATAACGGAATACATAGTTATTACGATCTACTAAGCAACTAAAATTGTCTCAAGTATAGTCAGTACTAATGTTTTCAATTTTCTTATAAAGTACAGTATAACCAATACCTAATAATTCATAAGCAACTTGATTACCAATACTATTTGTAGCTTCTGCAGCGTTAGAACCAACATTTGTTAATTCATAATAATCAGTTGAGCTAGGGAATTGGCCATATCCATCACTTGTAAATACATAAGTGTATTTATAGCCATTTGTATCTACTAAATAACCAGGTGTATATGTAGATTCAGCACTTTTTGTATATACTTTTGTTCCTGCTGAAATAGTATAATATTCAGTAGTTCCAGCTAATGTTTGAGCTACAGCTGGTACTGCAGGAATAGCTGTAGAAGTACTTTCTACACAACCAATATACTTTTTAAACCATTGTTGAGCAGTTTTAGAAGCATCGCCAGCTGTACGACCTTTTCAAGTATTAGAATCTAGTGGATTTATTTCACAAATACCATTTTCATCTCAGATAGTGTCATCAACAGTTTCTGGTTGAACTAAACCTGGAACAACGACAGCAAAAATATTATTTTCTACATTATTAATACTTGTTAAATCGTATTCTTTAATTATATTTTTTGGCATAATATTTTTTCTCCTTATATTTTAACAATTGTAATAAATAACTATACAATCAATTAATTTAGCAAATAATGTTTAATAATTATTTATTTTTAGTTTTTATTGTGTCGATATTTTATTAATATCTTCTGAACTAACAACTACTTCAAAATCATCTTCATCAATTTTTCCTGTAGCTGGCTCTGTTTTATTAAAAGTAGACTCTAAATCAACATCAATAAGTTTTCAGCCTTTTCTGTAAGGAATATTAAAGTAAAAAGCATCTTGTATTTCTAACTTTATACTTCAACGAGTAAATTGACCTGGGAATAGATGTTGTGAAATATCACTAGTATCTGATATTGGACTTAATATTCTAATGTTAGCAATATGTTCAATATTTACTCCCTGATAAGGAATAAGAACTTTGATTACTGGGTTATTTATTAGCTTAAATAAGAAGCTCCTAACATATTCATCGCCTTCTTCATATGTTTTTGTATAAATATCTAATTGATAACCAAGTCTAATAGGAATAACATTTAATTGTAAAGAATTGCTACCAGCTGAAATTAATTTTATACCATCATAAGATTTACTATTCTTAATAGTAGACAATAGTTCAATATCAGGGTCCCTAGATATTGCTATAAAAGGCAGTTTAACAGGAGCATCATTAGAGTCATCTGCCAGTACTTCAAATAACCTTGTAGTTTCATCCGGCTTTAAAACTCTTAAATTAGATGACTCCGGTATTCATTTTAAAATTTTATATGATAATACACTATCATAGTATCTTGTTGCCATATTAATATCCTTTCTTATCTAAATACATAAGCTATAATATTACTTCCATGAATATTACCAATACCATTTGCAATTATATGAAATAATTTATTACAATCTGGGCTCATTCAAAATATTTCAATAGCATTAGAATAAATTTCACCAACTCTACATGTATTTAAAAGTAATCTACAAGCACCAATTAGTGAAATCTTATAATTTTGTAATAAATAAGTATTTATGCTATGTTCTGCTGCGCCAAATCTATACTTATATAATAGTGTTAGTGCAGTTCTTTTTCAAGCTAACAAAGCAGCTTGTTTAGAATAAATTTGACGTTTAGGCATGGTAATAATCATAGATAGCTATCTCCTATTGTTTGTTTACCAAATATTTTTTAGTAAGTTCAATTATTTTAGCAGGATTTGATAAATTATATAATTTACCAACGCGTTCAATAAGACTATTTAATTTTTTCATATTTTCTGCTGAAATATTATTATTGATTTGTACCTTATCTATTAAGTTTGTGCCACTTTTTGCAATATTAACTGTATCAAGCCACCATAAAAATAATTTTATAAGATTTACATCATTTTGTTCATTATAGATTTTACTTAAACTATCTTGGGTTATAGTTTTACGAGTATCTGTTTTTTCTTCTTCTTCCTCTATTGTAACATCAAATAAGTCTTCTATATTTTCTTCAATATTTCCACTTGAACGTAATGTAGCATTTTCTTCTCTCACAGTTGAACCAGTAAAAATGAACAATCTTAATGCAGTACCTTGATTGTCAATTTCACCAGAAGTAGGATTTATTGCATATAATTTACTAATTTTAGTAGGGTCATCTGTTTGAATATATTTTAAAACATTCATATCAATAGCCTGTTCAACTATAGAACTATTATTTGGTTCCCATTTTGCTTTTTCGCTTTGTCGTTGTTTTAGATAGCTATTAAAATCACTCTGTAACATTAAATAATTATAAGCTTTGTTTGCCTCTACTAAATATAAGTCTTTTAAAGCAATAATGTCTTTATCATATGTTTTTGGACTGTTATTAAAAGCTATTATAGAGTTAATACTAAGCTTTTTGCTAGCTACGGCATTATGTATAGCAGTGTAGGTATTATGTTTTATAGGATAACCTAAATCTAATAAAGTATGCACAAAACCAATAAATGGATTCTTCGAGCGTCTAAAACCAAAGTTCACAACTTCTTGTTGAAAAGCTTCGCCTAAAGCTGCCACAGTTTCAACATTTTCTGCACCAAATTCTGCTTCATAGAAGTTTAGTCAAGCGCCACTTATTAAACCGTTCTTAGCAGCTGCTTCAAATCTATCTTTCCAAGTCTCTGCCTCTGGTTCATCTTTAATGTTATCTAAAAGATCTTTACCTTGGCTAGTATTTAATTTTTCTTCTAAATTAATAATATTGTTTATTACTTTAGCTCTCTTCGCACTATTAACAAGCTTATCAATTTGTTTCAATGTGTCAGTATTAATATTACGTACTTTAGCCAATAATTTTTCCAGTCTCAAAACATTTGGGATATCTTTTTCTGTTGCAGCTTTTTTAGCAATTCTAAGTGTATTTATGCAAGCTGCTGTTTTTTGAAATGTATTTTTATTGTCATTAATATATTCACTAATGTCTTGACCGTTAATAATTGTTGTATTATATTTTGCGCAATAGTTTTTAATTGTGTTAGCAAAGTCCTTAAGTGCTGCAGCTTTATTACTAGTACTAGCTGAATTATTTTTAAAAGTATCTTTAATTTTTTTAGCTAACTCTGGCAATTGTATATCTAATAATTTTAGCTCACCAATATCTTTTAACAATGCTTTTGTTAAGTCTATATTACTTTCTTCTGTTAAAATATATCTTTGATTTGGAATATCTACTTCTTGTAATATATATCTCATATTAATCGTCGTCCTCCAAATCTACTAGTAAATTATTAGTTGAGCTATCAAAATTATGAATAGTTGAAAGTTCATCAGTATCTTCATATTCAGGTGCAATTTCACAGGCAATAGATGCTGGATAAATCATAATATTTTGCATACTAATTACTCTAAATCTTCTTGCTTTGCCATCATCAAGTCCACTTGGAACATCAAATAAACAGCCTACTTGCAAATCTTCTAAATCATAAGGAACATGAATCATACTAGAATTTTCTTGTAGCTCAGCAACCCAGCCACGCTTTTTTAAAGTTTTTTGATCTGGGTGTTCTTCAAAAATAACAAATACTTCAATTGGATCAGCATAATTTGCTTCTAAATCACCATGTATATTAAAGTTTTTTCCATTTAGTGGCTTTCTATAAAGCATTTTTATACCAAGAAGCTTGCACATTTGTTTAAATTCTCAGCGATGTAATTTCGCGTCTTTATTCAGCAATAATCCATAATCTTTTGGTTTATCTGACATAAAAAATTCATCTCCTTTAAGAAAAAAGATTAGTTGGCCTTAATGACCAGCCAATCTTTTATTTATTTTCTAGTTGCTAATCCTTCAACTAAATGTTCACCAATAGTGTATTTATAGCTCATACTTTGTGGTACTAAGCAAGATTCTTTTAATACACAGTTAATTCTAAAGTTTCCATCTTCAGAAAGTGCTTTATTATAACCTTCTAAAATTGCTTTGCCTTCTGTTTTAGCTGCGCTTTCAAATACATATTGAGTTTTTCTTGTTTTGCCAGAATTAAAGTTAATAGTTCCTTCAACAATAAACTTATTATCTTTTAATACACATTCATCTAATGTAAAGCTTTTAACATTTTCATATGTCTTACATAATGCTTCTGTAATGCATCCTTCAAATGCTTTTTCATCTGCTTCATCAACATTTTCAAATACTTTATTAATATTACATTCTGCTAAAGCATTTGGATCATTTAACATATCATCAAATGCTTTACTGTCAACTAATTTATCAAATTCTGCATCAGAAACTTCATTAGATGTATTATCAGCTTCTTTTAAAGATTCATCAAAATCTTCATCTTCTTCATCTTCTTCTTCAGCAAGACCAAGATAACTTAAAATATCTTCACTATCAAACCAAAGAATGTCATTAAGTTGAACCATTTGAAGTCCTTCTGGATAGCATTCTTCAAGGTATTCTTCAAGTTGGTCTAACTTACCTGCATCTTTAATTTTATTAAAAGTATCAACAGCACCAGACCAAGGTGTATAATCACTAATATCTGCAATAATCTTTAAAGCTTCATCTAATTCAGCTGGTTCTTCAACAGGTTCTTCAATAACTTCTGTTTCATCAACAGCTTCTTCATCAGCTACAGGTTCTTCAACTGGCGCTTCTTCTTCAGTTGTTTGTTCTTCAGTTTCAACTTTTTCTTCTACTGCATCAGCAACTTTTTCATCAACTACTTCAGCAATTTCTTCAGCTTGTTTTTCAGCTTCTTCTTCATTTTCAACTGGAGTGGATAGAGCTTGAGCAACGTCAGTAGCGACTTCTTTAACTTCAGATGTAGTAAAATCTACTTCAGGAAGTTCTTCTTTTTCTTCAGTTTCTTCAACATCAGTTTCTACAGGTTCTTCAACTACTTCATCAGCTACTTCTTCAGTTTCAGCAGCAGCTTCTTTTAAACTTTCATCTAAACCAAATTGTTTTCTTGAAAAACCATATTTTGAAGAATCCGCATCACTAACAAATTTTTCTCTATAGAATTCTTCCATATTATCTACTGTACCTCTAAATACATAAACAGGTAAATTTGAGTCCTCATTTTCTACAGAGACAATTTCAATGTTATATTCTTTAGGGTCATAATCTAAGCCGCCGGCACAAGTAATTGGTTGAGTTGTAATTATGCGAGCAGATTCTTCTAAAGCAGCTTCGTTTAAAGTTAAGTTTTCAGAATCATTTTCTGCACAATGTTTTTTATCAACATCTTTTTGAACATCAGCTTTATTTAAAGATTCTTCTACTTCAGCTGTTTCTTTAACTAAAAATGTTGCAGGATCAACTTGCTTTAAGTTTTCTCTAGAATATTTATCAAATAAATAATCTATTGCATCTTCCGGTTTTAAGAAATCATAATATCCTTGTGCTCAGTAACCAGTTGTTAAATCATAACCGGCACCTAATGCATAGTCATTTGATTTAGGTCTATATACAACTACGTATAATCTACCTTTATCATTTTGATATAAGTTTTTAACTTCAAAGCCCATTTTTGAAGTAGTTAAGAAATCTCTATTAATCCCCTCAGTTAAAGATTCATTAATAGCTTTCTTTGTAGTAGTTTCTTTAGATTCTACTTTTTCAGTTGTTTCTTCATCATCTGCTACTTCAATTTCATAACCAGGTTTAAATTTTTCATATTTATCAAGAGCAACTTCATAAGTTTTGTTGTCTTCTTTATTTTTAAATACTCTACTTACATAAACACCGATTACATCATCATTGTTAGCTAAAAGTTCATCTCTAATTGTTTTAACTTTTTCAGGAATAGCAGCAGCTTCAACTTCTTTTGTAATAATTGTATTATATAATTTATCTATACCAAATAACTTATATTTGCCGCCAGCATATGGACAATTTTTACCAGCCTTCTTTGCATCTAAACAAGCTTTCTTAATATCTTCATAATTGATAAGAATTGTATCATCATCTACAGCTTCTGTAATACCTATAGCAGGTTTAGTTTTTGCAGTTGTAGTATTATTTTCACCGCCTCAATTTTTTACAAAATTATCAAAGGTTTTATCAATTTCTTTAGGGTCAATGTCTTTATTGCCTTTATTTAGTAAATCTTTAATTTCACTTAGTGTTAAGGCTCTTAACTGATCAGCAAGTTTTTTATCACCATGAGCTCTTAAAGCTTTAATAAGTGCTAGTTTTTCTTTTTGCTCAGCAGCTGTTTCCACTCCTGCTGGTAGTTTTTTATCGTCAGCTACATTAACATCTTCATTTAGTCCTCAAGAATTAATAACTGAATTAATAATATCATCGATTTCTGATTCTTTTAATTCTTGTTTACCACATTCACAGATTTTTTTTCCGCATTTTTCACAAACTGTATTTTCCTCTTTAATAGGTGTTTCATGCTCAGCTTGTAATTCATCTTGCTTAGCAGCTTCACCTTGTTCCTCTTTTAAAGATATATCTCTATCTAAATAAGGGAGTACCCTAAGAATAGGTTCAACAAAACTGCCTATATTATATTTTTTAGCTATTGAATCTACTTCTGATAGCTTAGGAACAATACCCTCTTTTGCATATTTTATAGCTAATTGAGCAAGTTCTTTTTGAGCTTTCTTATAATTATCATAATAGCTATTATCATTAGCAAAATCTTTATTGGTTCAATTTGCCCAGTCGTATACAGGAGACTTTTCAAAGATTAGTAAATCCTCATATGGCTCTACAGTTTTAGCTAAATCTTCATTTAAAGTGATATTTTCAGAGTCGTTTTCAGAGCAGTGTTTCTTATCAACATCTTTTTGAATTTCTGCTTTATTTAAAGATTCATTTGTTTCTTCTTCTTTCTTTTCTTCAGGTTCTTCTTCAAAGTCTAAGTCTAAAACATCAAGGTCATCAATATTTTCATCTTCTTCTGTTTTTTCAGTTTCTTCAACTTCTTCAGTTTCTTCCTCTGGTTTTTCTTCGAAGTCCTCAGTGTCAAAGTTATTTAATTCAGCTTCATCAACTGGTGCAACTTTACCGATTACCATATAGCCTGAAGTATTTCCACAGTGTTGACAAGTTTCATTAATATTAACAACATCTGGATTGTTTTCATCAACTTCTAAATCTTTTTCATCTTTATAGAATAAAGTCATACATTGAGGACATTGAATAATAACTTTACCTTCATAAGAAGTTAATAGGTCATCTTCAGAGTCTGCATCTAAATCAACAATTTTTTCAATCCTTGCTAATTTTGCTTTAGCAATTTCAGCTTCTCTTTCATCAGCTGCAGCTTCTAAATCATTAGTATCATTAACGTCATAATAGTCTTCAATTAAAACATCAGTTCTTAATTTTCTGTTGCCAAAACTTTCTCTTAGGTCAATTCTGTTTGGTAAAATTCCGCCTTCGACTTTTGGATATTCCATTTCGTCTAGTGCTTTAAATGCTGCACTTAAATCAAATTGTGTTACAGATTTTTTCATATTTTTATTTCTCCTTATTTTAATCAACATAAGCTATTAAATTGCTATTAGCAATAAGCATATCTTCTAATTCTTTTTTCTCTGTATTTCCTTCATTTAATAATGTTTCACCATCCATTGTTCACAAAGCATTTGATTGTGTAAATCTTGTTCTAATTCTTCCTAAAACTATTTTAGTTCTAGCAAGAGCAAGTCTTTGTAAAACATCTGTTCAATATTCATCTTTGATTTGTTCTACTTGTAAAAGTTTAGGTACATATTCAACAGTAACCATATCAGGTTTACTTAAAACACTATTTATATATAATTTATTATTTGTTTTGTCTAGCTTAAAAGATAAGTCAGTAGATATTGTATTTTTAATTCTATTTAACTCGGCATAGGCAGCATAATTCATAACATAATCTTTTAAAGAATACATTGAACCATTTCCACTACTGAAGATCATTCATTGTTGCATATAAAGTGGGTCATTATAAGCATTTTCTCCAGTAGCAGCACCCATAGCTTCTGTTCTATAAAGTTTTACAATATGATTTACTTTTTCTTTCAAATCTAGTTCTGAATCTGATAAATCAATACAAGAACTAAATGGTATTGTAACTAAAGTTGTTTCATCATAATACTTATCAAGCTCCCTTAAACATTGTTTAATAATTAGCTCAATAGTAGCATCTTCTATTTCAAGTTCAAGCACGCCACCTGTTAATTCAAGTTTGATTTCATCAAGTAGATCAACCATTGTCATATAGTTTAATACCTCCGACTAATCAATTAATTTAGCAAATATAAAGTAGCAATTTGAAAGAAAATGAAAAAACTTTCAATTTTTTCAAAAAACTATTTTTTACGTATAATTTAGCAAATAAATAATTAAGAAATTTTAATATTAAATTAATAAACTATTAAGTTTATATAAAGTAAATAAAAATGCGATATAGGCTAAATTTTAAGCCTAAAATCGCATTTTTATTATAAGCCAATATATTGGCTACCAATATAAGAATTTTGTTTTTTATCTTGTTCCTCTAAAGTTTTTTGTATAAGTTCTTGGGGATTTGCTGGCATATCTTTATTTTTTACAATATATGCCTGAATAATATTTGTATCTCTAATCATTCTATTAAATGGTCTGACACATTGTCGTGCTCAAGTCGATGGTGCTTGTTCTTTAGCATTCAAAAATTGTGTACATTTAATACCAACAGGTGGCTTAAATTCAAGTTCACTATATTTATGATGTAATAGACAAGCAAAAATACTATCTTCAAATCCTTCATTTTTTTGTGGATCAATATTTACCATTGGCTCTTTTTTATAGATGTACTTAGAAATAGCACATAAGTTTAATTGTGCTGCGCAATAAGGGTGATATTGACTATTTTTTCCCGGCATAAAACAGAAGCCATTTGGATTTTTATCTAATAAATTCATATACTCTATATGAGCATTATTTGTTGTTTCAATAATAGCATCATCATCAAACATAATAATATAATCATAATCCAGTTTTAGAAATTCTTCTCTTAAAGTTTGACGAGCTTTTAAAATTCCAAGTTCTGGATAGATTTTTATTATTTGTTTATTTGCAGTTTCAATTGGCTTAAAGTCTTTTCAATTTTGTGCAATAACTAAAATATCAATATCTGGTCATAAATCATTTAATTGTTTAAATAATCTATTAATTCTTTCTTTTCTTTGTGTTCTAGCTGGTTCTTTATCTGGTAACCAACTAGGTATTCCAAAACATTTCTTTAACATATTCTTTAACCTAGTAAAATTCCTTTCTAATAAGATCAAAAATTACCTGTATAGTAATTTTGTGAATTTTTTGTTTTATTATTCTTGTGCTCATGAATATTAATATAATTCAATTTTTTATATGGTAAGTCTATTAGTTCAAAACTAGACTTATTTGGAAGTTTTTGTTGTAAAAAAGTTAATAAATTATTTTTACACACTTCAAAATTATCAACAGCTGCTGTATCATTAAAACAAATCATTTCACAATTATTATATTGTGTAAAATCTGTTCAAGAGCTAATCGCTACATAAGCAGAATTCTGATAAATTCTATTATTAAGCTCACCATAATTTGTATATTTCATAGCATCAATATAAAGTAAAGATGGAATTAAATTTTTTGGGTGTCTAAATCTTGATATACTCATAGCTGTGTAAATATCATTATAGTATTTATTCATAAAGTCTTGTTCAAAGCTTTTTAGCTCACCATCAGGCAAATGGCTATAATGATAAAATTTATCTACTGGCTTTTTAATTATTTTTGATTCTAAAAATTGATTATTATTACTAATAATAGTTTCTCAAATTCTATTACCACAGCTTCAATTTTTAGCTCTATATCCACTAAAGCCTTGTTGTATTTTACCATTTTTATTAAAAAATAAATTTTCTGGAATATTATTTATAAAATAAAAATCATCATTAGAAACAATAAAATGCTCGCTTAAATCAGGTATTCTATAATAAAATGCTTCAATTATTAATGTACTAAAAACTGGCAATAATTCAGTTGGAATAAATTCTTCGTGTAATACTATACGAAGCTTTGGATTTGTTTGGTCTAATCATGTGGGAATTTGACTTTTTCTTTGTACTACTAAAAATACTTTATTTACTCATGGGCAATTTTGTTCAACACCCCTAAACCAATATCTAAAAGCTTCTCAATCTCTAACGCGTTCTTTTGCAAAAGCTTGAGCATTTGTATTTTGCTGAATTCCTAACGCTATTTCTTGTTGTTTATATTTATTAAAGTCAGCCTGTCAAGCTTTATCATTTTCATCTACATATGGTACAATAATATCAATAGGAAACATATTTACTCCTCAAAATTTAAAAATTCTTGTATTGACATTGCTTTATCATCAACATAAAAATCTGCATTTTCTTTACCAAATAATAATTTTGTATATTTAACATTATATTTTTTAAGTCATGTTTCAGTAATAGCTCTATATTTGTGCTCACGAGCAGCTAATGTTTTACAACTTTTAGCTCCACGTGCAGTATATAAAATAATAGTTCAACCATTATCATATAGTGTATTTATTTTATTAATTACATCAAGATGTGGAGTTGAATTCTCAAAATCACGGTTATATGTAGTTAAAATAGTATCATCAATATCAATAACAAAAGTTTTAAACTCATAGTTATCTATTAATTTTGTTTTAAGATCTGTTGTAGAAATACCAGCTGTTCGTTCAATAAAAATTACTTTAGCATATTTTTCGATATCAACAATGTCTTTATAACCTTTATAATCACTACCAATTGCAAATATATCTATATTATTATTTTTTAGGTAGTCTATTTTATCTTCTTGGCTATTTAATAATATAACTTCATCAACATATTTTATAGCTTCGAGAATAGTTTTTCTTTCATTTGCTGAATTTATTGGAGTTTTTCCTTCAGGAGCTACATTTACGCCGACAATTAAATAATCGCCAAGAGCTCTAGCCTTTTTTAGAAGATTAATGTGGCCGTAGTGTAGCAAATCAAATGTTCCAGTTGTAAATACTTTGATCATGTACTATTCTCCTTCTTTATCTACTGTATAATTTAGCAAATAAAAATACGACCTGGATTAAATTTCAAGCCGTATTTGTCAAATTAAGTAATTGGGTTAAATTATTATTTTGACCAGATTGTTATATTCGTTAGATTAAAATAATTCACAAATGTACTCCCAAGCATCCATATAATGCATATTTTCAAAGTCTGACTCTTTTAATCTATCACTATTATAAAATTTTTTAAAGTTTTCTTCCTTGGTTAATACTTCATTTGTAATATTTTTGTTACCTTTATAAATCTCAACATTATTATCATCAAAAGATATACAAGTATATGCTTCTGCTAAAGCATCTTCAAATGACTCAAAAGTATTTTCCATATATGTATCGACACCGGGAAGACCATTTTCATCAAAACATCCAAAGTCTTTATAATAATAACTAACAGTATAAATATCATCAGGAACTTTTTCTACTAATTTATCCTGTAAAAATTCAAATAGCTCATCAATATCTTTACTAACTTCTTTTTTGGCTTTTTTAATAAGCTCAATAAAGGCATCAATTTCATCTGCAGGATCATTAAATTCATATGATTTTACTCATAAACCGCCAAATTCAGTATTGCACTCTAGTTTAGCATTTAAATAAAAATCAATAACTTGACAAAGACATAGACTATCATTAACTTCTTCTTCATCATCTTCAGCTTCTACTATCTTATACCAAGATATATTACTATCAAAATCGTCTGCTCTTTTATAGCCTCTTGGTAATAAAAATTTTTCTATAAGTTTAATTCCAAGTTCTTTATCATATTCAAATTCATTAATCATTAGTTATTATCTCCTTTTATATATTATTATACAATAAAAGTTTTTAAAAAAGAAGTTATTTTTCAAACTTCTTTTATTTTTGATAAATTAATTTTAACTGATTTTTCACTTACAGTACCAAAAGATGTATTTTTATCTATTCCAAACATATGTTGCTTGGCCACAGTCGTATATTTCAACAAAACCTGCTTGGATCATTAAGTCTCTATTATTAGATATAGCTAAATTATCATCTTTTGCATCACAATGATGAATTAATCTTGAAAATCCTTGCTGACGTAATAAAGCATCTGTATAATGTTCTTTTGTTTGTACATTATACCAGTGTTTAGATGGTGCAGTTTTTCTTAAAAGCTTAAAATTAAGTTTATTATAAGTATTACCAGAAAACTTACTTAGATCACAATAACTTATAACTGAATTTGGTTTATATGTTTCAATAAAATATTTAAAAAGCTTTTCTGCACCGCCAATAACTTTTGCATTTGAACAATATCTAATTAATTCATACTCATAATTTTTATTATAACGAGGCTTACCAAAAGTCATTACAGATACTAGTTCATTTTTATAAAATAAACCAATTTTAATTGTAGACTTTGCAGTTCCTTGTAAATGATATTTAATTAAAAACTCATCACTTGTTTTCTTATCAAGTTCTTTTATATTACATAATCTACCATAAATAGTTTTTTGATTATTAGCAAGTAAATTAATAATTTTATTCTTATCATCCCAGTCAAATATATGAATACATTTAAAATTATGATTATTAGCAATTTCTGTTTTTGTTTTATGATATATTTTTGAAAGTGGCGTATTATATTCAAAAGGTGTAAAAGTAGAATTATGTGTAAAAGTAGGGTTAATTTCTACAAGAATTTCACCAATCTTAAAATCAAAGAATTTTTTATCTAAACAATATTCTCTTTCAAAATTAATCTTATAGTCTTCTAATAATTTTTTAAATTGTAAATTTGGTTGACTATCTTTTTGATTGTAACTTTGGCCATCTTTAAAACGATTTTTTAATACTTCATTTTTTTCATCTTCAGATAAGCTATTCCACCAAGCCTTCATTGATTCACTTCTCATAGCATCTTGTTTTGCTTTTTCTTCTGGTGATAAAGAGGCTCTATAAGCTTTATTAGAAGCTGCTTTTGTTTTAGCATATGTTGGATTTAAATGTGCTAAAGATTGCTTAATTGACCAAGCTTCTTTTTCTTCAATAGATTTATTTTTCCAAGACTCTTTTTGTGTTTCAGCTGATTTTTTTCCGCCTGCTATATAACTTTCATGAGTTCTTGCAGCTGGTTTACCTTTATACTTTGATGGCTTTTGTTTTGAGAAATCATAATTAAATAATTTTAATACTTTAGTAAGTTGTTTAACTGTTCTTAAGCCAAAGTGGTTCATAGTTTCTTTTTGATTATGATAAAGATAAAAATTAATAAAATCTTCAGCTGATATAGTTGCAGTTATATTATTAATAATCTCTTTATTTAATTTTTCAATTTCTAGTTGCTTTACATATTTATCTGTCATAATTTTATCCTCTATTTAATTTAGCTAATTATTCACAAGAAGCTTTGAATTAGTCCACTATTATATTATACAATAAATTTAATTAAAATTTAAAAAGCAAATAAAAAAAAGACATATCATAAGATATGCCTTTTTATAAACTTTGTATTACTTAGATTAATTAGTCAACGATCTTACCAGCAACTAATAGACTCTTGTTTAATAGAGCTTTAGCATACCAAGTACTGAAACCTTGCATTAATCCACCATCAGGTGTACCAAGTAATTGAGTTGGAACGATTGCCATGTAAGGTGCATATACACCAGCAGAGCTCATCATATCATTTCCGTTTAAGCCTAGGAAGAATTCGCCTTTACCTAGTTCTGGAGAAACGTATACAGCTACGCCATCAATTTCACCAACTTTGTAAGGACCATTCATCTTAGCGTTCTTAACTGGAGTCCAGCCATTAACGAAACGTAATACTTGTAAGCAGTCAGCAGCAACTACCATGTAGTTAGGATGGAATTTCTTAGTTCTAGTATAGATGATAGCTTTAGCAGCTTCAAATACTTCTAAGAAACCATTGTAATGTTCGAATTTAGAAACGCCGACAGGAAGAGTCTTAGAGAATGTTAATTCAGGAAGAGCTTCACCAGCACCTTCTTTTAACATATTAACGATTTCAGAGTCAATTTCAAATGCTAATTCACCACAAGCTTGTTCAGCGATTTGTTTGTCTAATGAGAAACCATAATCTGTTTTAGCTTGGAATGCACTGATTTGGTCATATTTAACAGCAATTCTTCTTGGTTCAGCAACTAATGCGATGTGTTCCATCTTTGGACCAATTGAAGGAATATCTTGAGCTGGAACATAGTTCATTTGGAATTGTTTTGCAACATATGCAACTTTTACAGCAGCAGCATCAATTTCATCACCATAAACATATGTACCATCAGCTTTAATTGATTTGTAAGTAGCAGTTTTGATTGCACCATTTTCTTCATAAGTTAAACCATTTGGTTCAGCTTCGAAAGCTAATCCAGAACCAACAGCTTCAACGATAATTTGAGAAGTGTAGTTTCTACGAGCTTCACCAACTTCGCCTAATCCGAATACACTGTTGAATTCATCACCTTGAGTAATTCCACCTTTATTAGTAGTAGCAACATACTTTAAGTATGCAACTGATCCACTGTAAGAAGTCATTGGGTGTACAATTACTAAATCATTAGCGATTAATGATGGAACAGCAATATTAGTTAAGTTTAAGCAGAATTTCTTCCATGCACCTAAATCACTTCTTTGAGTTGCAACTGTATCTAATGCTTCAGTAATCCATCTGTTTGTATTATCTAGTAATACAGCAGTAGTTAATTTAGCGTTATCTGAAACAACTTTGCCATCAAAGTTTTTAGCAACGTATGCTTCAGCAACTTTAATTTGTCTTGAATAAGTTTCAAGTAAATTTTGTCTCATTGTTTTTTCTCCTATTAAATTTTTTGTTTATATTATTTTATTTTTTTAATCCCGCTAAAATTAATAAATCATCATCAATTTCATAGCCATTATCAGGATCATTAGATCTTGCTTTAGGTTGTCTTGATTCAACTATTCTAACTTTAGCATCACGAGCCAAGCCATAAGTTGGCTTTGCACTTTCTAACATTCTTTCACAAACTTTGTCAACATCATCAAAAGTTCAACCTTCATTAAGTCTACCAGTAATTTCACTAGTATTGACACCTAGCATTGATGCTTTCATTTCTACATATTTATAAGCAGCTTCAAGATATTTAGCTTTATAATTTTTAGCAACACGTGAGTATTTAGCTAATTCAGCTTGATGTTTATCAGCAGCTTCTTTTAATGCAGCTTGAGCATTTTCAAGTTCAGATGTTCTTGTAGCTAATTTTTCAGCTAGAACTTTTGACTTATTAGCTTGCTCATTAACGCTTTCTGTAAGTGCTTTTGCATTTGCTTGGTTAGTTTTTAATGTTTTAATTGTTTGTTCTTTAATGTTTAATTGTTCAGTAAGTTTTTGAACTTCTTTCTTTGCTTCTTTTGATTCAGCAGCTAATGTACTTAGTCTTGCAAATGAATTCTTATACTGATTAAGTTCTTCTTCAAGTTTCTTAACTTTAGCATCGCTAACTGCCGCACTCTCTTTAAGAGCTTTTGCATCAGTTTCAAGAGCTTCTTTTTGGCGAATCATTTCCTTTAAACTTGCAATAAGTTCTGTTGCCCCGTCATCAACGGCATCTTCAGCAGGAATTTCTTCGTCTGCAAGAACAGGCTCATCAATTACTGTTTCATCAGTAACATTTTCTGGTTGTTCAGCAACCTCTTCAACATCTATATCATCTGCTTTTGCAGGAATGATATCTAAGTTAATATTTAGCTTCTCATCATCAGCTAAATAATTTCAAGCATCAACTTTATATTCAACACCATCAATATTAATAGGTGCAAATTCAACTGGCGCTTCTTTATTAAAATCATCTAAATGATCAATTAATTCACCAACTGTAATATTAGGAAGTACTGCAGGTTCTTCTAGCTCTACAGAAGCTTCTACTGGTTCTTCTTCAACTGCTACTTCAGTTTCTTCTGGAGCAACAATTTCAGGTTCACCTACTGTAGTGTCTTCAAATGGTTCATCTTGAACATCTTCATCTAAAGTAATTTTTAAATTATTTAACGCTTCTTTAACAATTACTTTATCTTCATCTTTTTCTTCATTTAAAGATTCTTTTAAAGCTTTCTTTAATTTTATATTATTAGTGTCTAAAGATTCACAAACTGCTAAACGTGCCTTTTTAACAGCAGGAATACCTACAATATCAAATGTTTCTAAGAAGAATGTTTCTGGGTCAACTTCATTATTTATATCAACATCGCCAGAACCACGTGAGCTAATACCAGGTTGGAATCCATAATCACATAATGTTTTTAAAATACGACCATTAGGTGTATCAAGAATATCAACATAAGCATATAAGTCACCATTTACAATTTTAGGTACTTCTGGAATACATGCACATGCTTTAGACATATCAATTTCTTCTCTATCTGTTGGATGACCCAATTCTAAGAATAAACTTTTTGTTGCAACTTTTTCTAAGAAGATTTCATCTTTTAATGCAGATTCTCATAATTGTGCATTATAAAATCTACCATTACGTGTACTATCTTTTGTTGTTGCGATAGGTCCAAAAAGTCTTCCTAAGATATGACGCTTACTTTTTTCTTCTTCTGTAAGAGGCATCATTTTAAAGGCTTCCATAATATTTCTATAATCTTTAGCCATTTGGAATATCTCCTTTTTACTATTAATTTAGCAAATTATTATTTATTATTTTAATAAATTATTAGCTTACTTATTATTCTCCATCATTTCCAGGTGTCTCTTCATTAACAACACCTTCTAAAGCAGCACGGTCTAAAACTTTTATATCATTAGCATTAACCACACCAGTTGTGCTAATATAAATACCACTAACACTATCAACTTTTTTTTCATATACTTTTTTAATATCAGTATCAGCATAATCTTTGAGATCAATAATTTCAGTATCATTTGCTGCAGTAGGAATTCCTGTCAATGAACCCTTAATAACCTTATTTCCAGCATTATAAACTAATTTGTACTTATTTGCCATATTTTTCTCCTCAATTTAATATTTAAAGTAAAATAAATTAGCTATTAACTAATCAATTAATTTAGCAGAAAATTATTTAGTATTTTATAAAAAATGAAAAAAGGCTGAAAATTTTCATTTTCAACCTTTCGCTCAATTTAATTATTTAATTTATCAGCTAATGCTGCAGTTGCAGAACGTTCTGATTTTACTAAATATACATAACCAAAAAGTTCGTTACCTTTTAGTCTGTCTATTAAGGTTTCAATACCTTTTGACTTTTCAAATACATTTTTATCACGTTGATTTAAGTCAGCGTCAAATCAAACTTCACTGCCTTCAGCGGCACGAGCAATAATTAATTGTATATGTTCTTTAGTTAAGTTTTCTGATTCAGAGCATATAATTAATGAATTTTTAAAATTACGTCCTCTTAAAGATTGTAATGGCTCTACTAATAAAGAGCCTTTATTAATCATTGTTCTAACTTTATTTTCACCACAATGATCAATAAATGGTCCTAAGAATGGAAGTAGCTTATCAATAACTTCACCTGGTAATGCACCTAAGTCTTTTGTATTTGCTACATCAACATTATTTCTAATTCAAATTATTTTTTCAAATTTTCCATGATTTAGTGCTTCAAGACCTGCAGCAACAAGTATCATTGTTTTACCTGTTCCTCAAGTGCCACATAATAATTTAACTGTAGTATCACCGTCTTTCACTAAATTAAAAGCACATATTTGTTCATCATTTCGTGGCATATAAACATCATTATTTTTCTTGGTCGATGTTCGTTTTTTCTTTTGATTGTCAGGAATGACTACTTCTTTTTCTTCCTCTCGTTCAATTTTTATAGTATTTCTACCAATTTTTTTAAGCTTTCCAGCTTTTTTAACATATTGAGCTTCAAGTTCATTTTGAGTATTATATATTAATAAATACTCATTTTCTAAAAGCTCAAAAGGAACGACTTGATCTGACATAAAATCAACTCACTCTTCTGCAGTTGGAGTTCATTTTTTTCAGCCTGTGTACTTTTGTTCTATCATAGAAACTCCTTATATAAAAAATTAATTGAAGCTATAAAAGCTTCAATTAATTTAGCAATTATTAATTAGGCTAATTCGCGTCTTCCATTAATATAATCTAAGACTAAAATATCAGTTCTAATTAGCTTTAATAAGGCTTCACAAGCAGGAAAATCTTCATTTTTAAAATAATTATTTAAAACTTTTGTTATTTCTTCAGCTCGTGCTTCTTTTAAAAATGCTTGTTTATTATCAGTAAGCTTTTTACTGTATAGAATAATTTGTGTAAGTAAACAAGCAAGTACTGTTAAAATTTCATCTTTTTCTTTCTGCTCTTTTAATAAATTTGTATACAATGGTGATTTATTTTTATTATGGCTTTTTCTAAGCATTTCATAAAAATTAATAACTTCAATTCCTTGATGAGCAGCAATAAATTTTAAAGTGTCAATAGGTACTTCTTTTGCTGTAGCAAGTTTTAATATTTGTTGATTAATGTTAACACCATTATCTTCTAATTTTACTAAAATAGACATGCAATCTTCTTTTGTAATCATATAAATATTCCCTTTCAAAAACTTATACTATTCATTCCTTGAAAAATCTTTATTTTTGTCTAGTTCTTCTGGTGATGGTAAATTATCATCTTCAGTTAAAAAATCAGATTCGTCCAAGTTTAAATCCATATCTTCAATTAAAGGTTGAGTTTCTTCAGTGGGTTTGAAGCTTTCCATTGGGGCTTCTGCTGAATTACCAAGATCTATATCAATATCTTCTATTTCTGCTTGCTTATTACCTGCTTGGCTATTTAAATTTGCCTCATTTTGAGCTTCTTCCTCAGCCTTTTCTTCTATTTTTTTGGCAGTACCAATTTCTTTATCTAATATATCAAGAATTTCATCACCATAGTTCAATTTAGCAACTAATTGTTTAACAATCTCTAATTGTCTTGAACGTGTTTCAACATTTGAGAATAAGCTTTGGAAGTTACTAATTGCATTAATTCTATCATTTAGATTTGCTCTAAAGTCTAACTCTTCTTGTGATACAGGTTCACGCATTTTTAGTGTAAAGTTATTTAAATATGACATTAAGCCTTTATTTATTAAAATTAAATTAATTGCATCTGATAAAGCTTGAATTAATGCATTTTGAATATGCTTAATACCTTTAGCAAATACACTTGAAATAATAGCAAGTGATTGGCCGCCATTAAAGCCAGCACCATCATCTGTATAACCAAAGAATGCTTTTGGAATACCAAAACTTGAGTAATATTTATTAATTCAATTATCTAAATCTGCAAGACCTTTAACATCGACATCACCACCAACAGCACTTACTGAAACAGCACCTTGTCCACCATGAGTAGTGATATAAACATTATTTTCTACAGGCCCCATATTCGCATATTCTGCATATGATTTATCTGTATTAATTGCAGATTTTTGTTCAAATAATGATTTAACTTGTTTAACTACATTTCTTGATTGAGTTTTGCCCATATTACCAACTTCAACTTGAATTAATCTAATAATACTTGATTTAGTTACACGATTTAATAAAATAACATCTTCAAGTAATGTTTTTTCTCTTCAAATTTTATATGAGTCATATAGCATTGATTTACCACGACGAACATTATAAGAAGAGCTTGTTGTAGAAGTTTTATTATCTTCATCAACTTTAAACAACTCAACTTTTTCTGGATAACGCGAATTTGCATCTTCTAAGCAAGCATGAACAAAATCATCTGCTTGATAAATATTTACATCATTAGATTTCATTCTATAGTTTCCGACTAATGAATTCATATTACCATTTGTGTTAACTAAATAGTTATTTAAATAATTATTTTGAGTATCATCATTTGGTGTTTCAATGTATCCAAAGGTTTTTCCAAGTCTACATAACTCAAACATTGTACTTGGGTCATCAACCATTTCAATATATAAACTATATGGATCACTAGGTGAGTGTATATTCATTTGAACAGATTCATCTAATTTTTCACCATCAGAAAATATATCATTGACAGCCTTATTTAAATCCTCATTTAACACATTTCTGCTTCTATAAACTTTATCAATAGTATTTGTGTCAAATAGACTGTCTTTATATTCAGATTCGCGATAAAGTCTTAAATAAACATCACCATATTTAACTAGATTATATGCTCATTTATACATTTGCTTATCTGCATTCATAACATTTAGTAAATAGTTAACATACATACTAACTTTTTGGTCATCAGATTCTGCTCAGATAACATGGCCATTATCAGCTGTTTCAGTAGCTTCTTCTGCATACACTTTAATAATAGCACTAACATCAGAGTCTGCTGCCATTGTATCAATTAATGTATAAATCTGCTCACGACTATTAGAAATTGCAGTAAATTCTTCTAATTTAGAAATATCTAGGCCACCACTTAAACCACCTTGAATAATATCATCAATTAAAGTTTGTTTAGTATCAATATCTAATTTTACAGTATTATCTAGGACTGTTGGTTTAGCTTGAGCACCATTTAAGTTAGATTTTGTTTGTTCTGGTTTTACAGGTTTTTTCTTTTTTTCTTCTGCCATAAAATTCTCCTATAATACAATAATTCCATCTGCTATATCTTGTAAAGACATTTCTTCTTCTTGTTCTTGCTGTTTAGCAACTTTAAATGCTTTATTTTCTTCTTGTCAGATTTGAAGTAAATCATCTTGTAGGTTTTTAATAAATGATGCTTTATCATTTGAATTTAAATTATCTTCTAAATTTACTTCAACGTCGCTTATTAACTGATCACCATATTCATATGAATATTGCTCAGAATATTTACTTGCCATATATAAGCTTCCACACACAGCATCACATTGGTCTTTTGAACCCTCTTTACCAGCATTTCTATGCTCAATGTGGCCATCTGCTAAACGTTCAAGTTCAGTAATTTCTTTTGTTAATAAATCACATTTTTTATATATTTTAATACGTCTTTCATAAATAGCTGTTTTAAAATATGCATAAGCTGGTTGCTGTTTAGTTTGCGCTTCTACACGGTCTACTGATAATATTTCAGTTTTAAATCCATCAGCTGCTAAATCTTGTCTGATATTAGCACTATTAAATGTATCTGATGAAATAACTTTAATATCAAAACCTTTTTCACGAAGTCATCTAATAAAGTTTCTTGTTTTTTCAAAAGATACTTGGAAACCTTTTGGTGCTTTAACTGAGACAGAAAAAGCTAGTTTATATTGTAAGTCTCTTGAATAACTAATTTCATCTTCTGCATTAGTTTGTCCAGGAATTACTTTAGCAGTTTGTTTCCAACCATCAATTCATACTCCTGCAATACCAGTCATGTCTCCTGATAAAGACAAGTCAAGGTGCATAAATAAAGGTTTTCTTAAATCATCACTAGATACAGCAGATAAATCAAAGAAATTAGCATATTGTAAATGATCTTCTGGACTGTTACCAACTTCAATAATATCTTTTGTAAATGGATTTTTATAAGTGTCTGTTTTAGTTTGATTTAAACGTTCACCAGAAATAAACTTTAAAGTACTGGCAGTAGCAATACCAATAATACTACAAATAGCTTCATCTAAGTTTTGTTGGAAAGTTTCTAAATAACCAATTGGTACTTGCCACATATCATATCCTTGTGCACGCATTTCTTCAATTTTTTCTTCAGGTGCATCAAGTGGAAGTAATTCATTAGACAAGAATTTATTACCAACGCCAACTCAGAATTTTCTATCTGAATTTTTACGATCATCAACTACCCATTGTGGTTCATCTACAATTAAAGTAGTTTGTGAGTTTGTTTCACGTTTATTTTTAATATAATCATCTAAGAATGCTTGATCAGTATCTTTTGAAGAGGCTAGAATATTTAAAGTTGGTAAGTATGTTCCACGTAAGAAACGTGAACGCATACGAGCATCAACTTGAGTAATAATTTTTAGCATTTTCTTTTTAGCTTTTTCTGCATTACTTGTTAAAGCAAAGTTAACTTCATCTGAGAAATTACAGAACAAAGCACGACCAACAATTTGGTTATTACTTGAAGAAGCAATAAATTCAATATGTTTATCTGGGTGGTAAACTAAATTAGTTGTTCCACGCATTTCACCATGTGCCATAAATCATTCACTTGATAAAATTAATTGGTTCATTTTATCTAATGCAACACCCTTGGCATTTTCAATAGTAATATTCATGAATGAGATAGATATTTTATCAATTAACTGCATTCCAAAATATGTATACGGGTCCTTTAAACAAAGTAATCTATATAACATATATAAAATACAAATAACTGCAAAGAAAGATTTACCAATACCAATAGAGCCGGTTAATACAATATTATTATATTTAGTTGTTGTATTTGTAGGAAAAACTTCTTTTAATTTTTCTTCTCAATATGGGAAAACTGTAAAACGACCTTCATTATCATAAAGGCCTTTTCCAAGATATTGCATTTCATGTAGAAATGTTCCAACATCAACAGGAATTTCTTCTCAGTCTGCTCATTTTATATCTTTTTCTAAAGCTGATTCACCTGAGACAGCATATTGCTGTAATATTTGCAAAACTTGTTGTCGTTCTTCAGGAGATAAGCCCTCTAAAGATTGCTTTAATATTTCTTGTTCATCAGACATCATCTGGTTGAATCTCCTTTATATCTATATATTATACAATATTTTATAATTTAATTTATTTTTGGCTTTCTTCAGATTCTTTTTCTTTTTTCTTTCTGCCACCAGTTCCAGTAATAGGATTTTTGTTAGAGCCTTTTTTAAATTTTCCACGATCTTTTGCCCATTGGTTAATAGTATCAATTAAGTTAGTATCAGTTTCTAAATTAGTATCTTCTGGAACTAGATTATCTTCTATAGCATCGTCTGCAGGAATTCCATATAATTTAGGAAATATTAACTTTAAGAAAGGTTTTTTCATATGTTCAGCAGCATAATTACAATAGTTCATAATAACTGATGAAACTTTCATTATTCAAGAACCATTAGCTATACATAATAAAATATGTTTACATCCCTTACCCTTATCATTATTTGGATTAGTAATACCTCTACCAGGACCTGGGTCTTTTGAAGTGTCATCAACACTGTAATTGTTTATAATTGATCAATGTGCAAAACGATATTGAAAATCTTCACATGTACATTTTACATAAACATTTTTAGTATTAAATACTTTTGTTAATGATTGTAGAACAGTCTTGAATTCAAATTGATTATTATGCTGTTTAATATGTCTTGCAATTTCTTCAACAACACCTTCAAGCTTTATTGTTACAGTATATTCATCAGTTTCACCTTGTACAGGAATTTTTATTTGAAGAATATCTTGTTTAAAGAACTCGTTCATATTAATTTGATTGTAGCTTTTTACTTGTGTAGAAACTTTAGAATATTTTTTTCTTTCTCATCTATTTTTGCCACGCTCTTTATTTTTATATTCACCAGCTTTTTTTGAGGCATTTGCAAGCTGAGCTCTAGTATCTTCTAATAAGCTTTCATATTTTAAAACTTCTTCATCGCCTAAATCACATACTGGACATTCACCAGCATCATTTAAGCGTGTACCACAAGTTTGACAATATTTTATTTTAGAATCTTCAATTGATGCTGGATCAATATCTGTAAAGTCAATATCTTTATAATTAATATCTTTTTCGCCTAAAACTTTAACTTTTTCTTCTTTGATTTTAAAATTTGCCCCAGCAGATCTATCATAGCCATATGCTTTTGCAGCTTGAAACTTTAAATTGTTTATAGCTTTAGCCAATGAAACTGCCATTGTCTTTAATTTTAAATTGCCCATATATGTTGAAAATCTATAAACTGGGCCATCATATGTATAACAATGATAATCTGCTTTACTATATTTTTCAGGCAATGTTTTAGGGTCTATTCTAGTGCCGCTAAGTATTAGTTTATTATCAAATAAAATATAACAAATATCACCACGTGAGCTTTCACCAAAATTAGCATATTTTATACAATTATAATTTTTTTCCTTTAAGAATTGTACTAATAGCTTTAATGCTAGTTTTTTATCTTGTGTTGCACGTATTTTTTCAAGTGTATCAAGATCAGCATAGTTTAGATTATCTATATTTACTACACTATTATCTACATTATCTTTTCAATTATTTCCTTCTTCATCAGTACCAAAAGTCGCACCATATACATTTTTATTCTTAATTTTATTAATTAATAATATAGCAATTTCATTTGCACTTCAATCAAGAATATCTATATCAAAAGAAGCTGGTTTTAAATTCTTTGCATCTAATATATATTTATATAAGTTGCCTTTTTTAAAGTCAAGTCCTCTATTAGTTGCTAAGTCTTTGCAAGTTTCAATAGTTGTTGATAAATGAATTCCTTGATAATTTGGCTTTATATTATCAAAACTTTTTGGGCTTCAATGATATGCTATTATTTCAGATAATTCTTCATCGAGTGGGTGTGTTTTATAAGCTTCAATAGCTTTTTTTCATTGAGTCTTAAATGATGGATCATTAATTACTTCATTAATTTTATATCATTTAGCTGTAGATTTCATTGATTTATCTTGATCAACTTTATCAACATCACCAGTATATTTGCCATCATACTTAGCAATAATTAAACAAGTATAATAATTATACCACCATTCCTCTTCAGGAACATTTTCTTTAACTCAGTCTTTTACTTCATTGTGACATTCACAATAGTCAAATTTTGTATCAACTGCTTCTTTAACATTAATATAAACTTCTTCTTGTGCTTCACGAATAGCTGCTTGCAATGGCGTTTCATTTTCTTCAAGCCCACCACCAGGCAAACTAAATACACCTGGTTCATCTGCTTCTTCACCAAGTAAAATTTCATTGTCATTTAAAATAATGATACCAGCGCGTAATCTTGATTTTTTACCATTAAAAATAATAGTTGCATTACAAGTACTATCCTTAGGATTAGTTCAGTATGTAATATCTTCATAATCCCAAGTACGCTTATTTATATTTACTAATTCTTCTAATAAAAGCATAAGTATCTCCTTATGAAAGAATTTTGTTTACGTATAATTTAGCAAATATATTTATTAAAAATAAAAGGGGACTATTATAAGTCCTCTTTTTCTTTAATTCTACCACGAATTGTTCAATATCTTGGTTGTAGTCCTGTAAATACTGGACGACTGAAATCAAATTTACCAGCAATTTTATCTAATTTTTCTACATAATCTAATTGACGTAATTGTCTTAATATATTATCAACATCAGATTCTTTAACTAAGTTAATAGTAAAATTATTATTATTATCAATAAGTACTTGATTATGAGCAATTCGTGAAATCTCGATTTGATAGTCTCTTCTTACACTATCATCTAATCTTTCTTCTAAGCTTTCTAAGCTTAATTCTTTAGATTTTAGCTCATTCTTTAAAGTTTTTAAGTCGTCTAAATATCCAAGGCCTCTAATCTCCTTGAATGTTAGATTTTTTAATGAGTATTCAGACTCAGCAATGCCTTCTTTTCTAACTTCATAAATATCTTCAATATATTTTTCAATATCTTCAACAGTTGGGTTAGCTTTAATTGTATTATATTTATCAATTCAAGGTTGAACTAGCTTATCTAATTCTGCTTGATCAATTTCAGGAATATCAGACACAGCAGGCTCTTTAATTCATTCATCATTTAAAACTGAATAAATACCGGCTGAATTTAAAGCAGAAGTTTTACGTTCTTCAGTAATTTCATTATTATCAATTTGCTCTGTCTCTTCTGTTTCCACAAATAGCTCAACAGGGATACCCTTAATAATAGGATCAAACTTATTATTAAAAATACTACGATATGCAGAGTATAATAATGGATATAAATTATCAGGACAATGTAATGATTCTGTTTCTGCAACTAAGTGCAAATCTAAGTCTGAATTTTCATTATAGTTATATGAACAGTTTGAGCCAACAATTTTAATATCTTTTAAATTAAACTTAATTTCATCTTTTTCTAGGCCATCAGTAAATTCTTTAGCAATAGCTAATAATTTCTCTCTTACTTCTGGTAAAAGTTTATTATTTGCATCAAATAGTGCAGGATTTAAGGTATCATGTTTTTCTACTTTTTCTTCTAAGTCTTCCTTTGAATTAATGTTTTTTAAATAATTTTTGACATCACTATATTTAGGATCATTTAAAATTTCAGCTAATTTACTAAAGTCTTCATCAGAAAAATTTTCATGATATCCATTAGCAAACATTGCTTTTCTTTGAGCATCAGCAGCTTTCTTAGTTTTAAATGTTCCATGAGTTCCTTCTTTGCCTTTATTAACTCATTTACCATCTTTTACTTTTTCAGTACCCTCTTCTAAACTTTCATTAGCATTATTAGAGTTTACTCGTTCAACGTTAGTTATATGATATTGTTTTCCAGAATTAATACTTCATTTATTAATAGTGTCGTCAAAAGCTTCTTTAGAATCATAATAATAGTAAGAATTTACAGTTTTGCCACTTCAAGCATCTTGATAAGTAAAATAATAATTACCAGGACCAGATCATGCATTTTTTAGTTGTTCTTGTTCTTCTTGATCTGATTGATTATTTACTTGACGTCAGCAATCAATATCTTGATTACTTAATTTACTAATATCTTCATTAATTAAATTAGCTTTTATTATATCATCTAATTTTGCTTTTAAAGTATAAATATTTTTATCATATGCTATTAATACATTATCCTTATACGCACAATAATCTGTTATACCAGTATTTTTGTAATAAGGGCCGCTCATAGAAGATTCTTTTTTCTTATGTATTCTAATAAAACTTATTGGAGCATAAATATTATATCCATTATAATTAGAATTAAAAGTAAAATATTTATGATTTTTAATAACATCCTCAGTTTTAGGATGCTTAGAGCTGGCTGTTTTTCCTTTGTTAACTGAATATGCTCCAGTAGAATTTTTACTGTTATTAATTAATAATTTTGCAGGGTCTACATCTTTTAATGTATCATCTTCACCAACAATATTAGTTGATTCGACTAAATCTTCATTTTGTTTTTCTTTAAAGTTGACAATTTGATATAAGACATCTTTAATATCTTGATCTGCTAATAGCTCATCGACAATTTTTTTAATTTTATTAAGTGGCACATTATGTACGCGAACTAATTCATTTTTTAATATATCTACATAGTTTGCTTTTCTTTGTAGCATTGCATAAATTAAATATAAAAATGTAGTTCTTATGTTTTTTCCAGTAAGGCTTGTTGCTGGATTGTCTTTTACAAAAGCATAATCTGCATAGTGAAAATCATTTACTGTAAATTTTGGTAGTGATATAGGCATTAAGTCAGCAATCAGACCAAGATTCCCATAAATATTTTTAAGTTCATTTTCAATATATGTTTTTGCTCTTGTTAAACTATTTTGAACACATATATTATAATTATATCTTACTTTTTCTGCACTTGCAGCACCAACATTAAAACCACGTGTACCATTGTTAAGTTGTTTCATTTTATCAAGTTGTGTTCAATATTCAAGTTTTGCTTCATTTAAATTATTCATATTAGCATTTCCTTTCATGTTTTCTTTATATCATCGACTGCTTTTACAAATATAGGCTGGACCACAATCTGTATTAACTTTAGTTGCCATTGATAAATCAGTTATATAATTATTGCGACTAATTTCAATTTGTTTATCGCTAATTACATAGCGCCATGAAGCAAAATCTACTGCTGACTGCATTGGATTTTGCTTAAATTTAGTAATAAAATCTTTTGCTTCTTGTATAGTGGCAAATAAAGGCACATCACTCGGTAATTTATCATTAACAGTAGCCCCACGTACTACTATTTTATAGGTATCACCAATTTTTTTACCGAAAAATATGTGGCAACGACTTCCTGTGACCTTTTTTGTAGGATCTAGCGCAGTGAAGTCTTTTAAATAATATGTTATTATTTGAAAATATGGGGCATTTTGATTCTTAATATTATATTCAATTTCACTTTTTCTTTTTTCTCATGCTTGTTTAACAAGTATTTCTGGATTTGTAACATTTAAAGCAGCATATTTATGATAGTTGTCTAAATACATCGAAACAAATTGACTACTACTTAGCGCCTTTATAATTGATAAAAGTTGATTAACTGTAAGATGATTTCTTCAATAGATATCTGTTAGCGATTTTTTAATTCGCTCTGCTAAAGCAGGTCAGTCTAAAAGCATAGCTGCCATTAAGCGTCTAACACCTAAGCATAATATCTCTTGACCAACCTGAGGATCCTGAGACATCAATTTAGTACTGTCTAATCATAGCATTTTACCATGCGTTTTAGCATCTAACACAGTTTTAAAATCTTCTTCAGTTGGTACACAGTTCTTTAAGGTATCAAAATCTTGTGAAAGTGTCATAATCAAATGCCCCTATAATTTATTATTTATCTAATTCTTCATTTTTTCTATTTCTTAATTGTTCCAATCTTGCAGGAATTACAAACTTTGCATTACAGCTATCACAGCAACGTCCTTCTTCTTTTACAGGAGCAGGATTATTTCCATAGCCATAACTTTCTTCACCACAAATGCAGCAAACAAATTTATCATCTTTAGCTTCAGTTAATTTTTCACCATAAGCATTATAAGATTCAAAAGTTAGGTCAAATTCAGCTTCCTCTAAATCTCCAGCTTTATCTTTATTATCTTCAATATCTTCATTTAAGTCTTCGTCAGTAATATCAACAAATTCTTCTTCTGAAGCTTTTTCTTCAGTAGCTGGCTTTTCAATAACAGGAGCAGCTGTATCTTTACCAAATGGAATTTCTGCAGTAGCATTAATTAATTCATCAATATGTTCTTTTTCTTCATCTTTAATATGATCTAAAGTATCAATAATTGCATCTTTATGCTCAATTGGTGCATCTAAAATTTCAGCTTTTGCTTCTTCATAGCCATCAATTGATTCAATTTCATCTGCAACTAAAGTATTTAATGTATTATGAGTATTTAATTTAACTACTTCAGGGTCAGCTGGCAAGTCATCTTCATCTTTTTTAGCTTCAGTCAATTTAGCAGCTCTAGTATCTTTTTTATAACTACACCACAAACTTTCTTCTCGAGAATATAATATAATATAACCTCCTTTTAAATCATATCGTGTACTATAACCAATCACAAAACCTTTTTTAATATAGCCACTGACTCAAATAGGACTAGTTCAATTACGATAGTCACGATGGTCTAATCATATAATATCTTTTTTACCAAGGCCACTAGCGATTAAGTTTTTAAGCAGTTCAGAAACTTTATTAGCACTAGTACAACAGTCTTTAAAAATAGCAAGTTCAGCTGGTGTTAAAATATCATGTTTTTTAGTAAGATCAGCTTCTTCAGTTAAACTTTCTACTAATTGACAATAAGCTTTTTGTCATTTTTTAGGGTCTGGCCAAGTAATTTTAATTTTGCCTTTTTCTTCAAGTGCCTTTACCTTATCTCAGAAGTAACGAACAGCATCATCTCATTGAGCTGCATAGATTAAATCATTTAAATTAACTTTTGTCTTTGAATTATTGTTAGCTAATTTACAGATAATACTATATAAATAGTCTTCTGGATTTTGTTCTTCAGTTAAAGCTTCGTCTAAGAAGTCTTCATCTGTTAGTTCAACAAAAACTTCCTCTTTAGATTCTTGTAAGCTTTCAGCAAAGTTTTTACCATTTGCATTTATTTTATCAAGTACTTTACCGTTGCAGCCTTTAGCTCATATGCTATCAGTATCGGCAGTTCCATTAGGCGCTAAAATAAATACATGAGTTGGTATTTTACTATTTAATTTATTCCAAAGACGATTAGCAACTGATTTAGCAGTTGCAAAACCTTTACAAGCATAATGTTTCTTTAGACCATTTGAAGCATAAAAATCTGGATGTTCTGGATCTTCAACTTCTACATAAGCTACTGTATATTTATCTTTATTATTTTCTGCTCCAGTTAAAGTTTCATCTACAGGGAAGCCATTTCTTGTAGTAATATCTTTATCATTAATTACTGTAAAATCTTTACCACATTCTCTACAAATATATTTAATAGAATCTTCATCTTCATCTATAAAGTCTACATTTTCACTATGACAATATGGGCAGCTACCATCAAAGTCTTCAGTTAAAGGCTTTTCAAGTGGTTTCTTTTCTAAATTACAATCAACTGGCTTTTCATCTTCGCAGTGTGCAACTACATCATATTTTTTACATTTAACTACTGCATTATCTGTACCGTATAATTTTTGGTCAGATTCGATTGCTTCATCGCCATCATAATATTCGTCAAGTAGACCATCTGTTCAGTCAACATCTTCGACAACAGTTACTTTAGTCATTCTGTCATCATATTCATCACTCTTTAAATCGCTTTCAGTTGGTTTACCTGAGAATTTTTTACGATCTTCTTCATGTTTAATAGATAAGTCATAATCCATTACTTTAACATGATTTTTATCATAAAGAATGCCATCATCGTAATAATAAATAATATCATCATTAGTTAATTTAGTAACGTCTTTAACATCTCCTAAATTATTTAATGTATAAACTGAGCAGTTTTCATTGCCTAAATCAATTAAAGATTTTAAGATTTCTGATTTATTGCTACAGAAAATTTGTTGTGGACGAATAAAGTAACGTCTTACATAACGTTTAGCTTCTGTTAAAGGCTTATCTTTCAAGCTTTCACCCATAGCTCCACCTTCTCCACTAGCAGAAGCACCTGAAGCCTCTCCGCTAGTACCTTCACCAGCACCATCAGCTACAGCATTATTTGCAGCTTGAGCAGCAGCCTTAGCTTCTTCAGTACTTGGGTTATTGTTATCATTGCCAGGAAAAGCTGTTCCCATACGTTGATTAAACTTACTTAAATTATAAGCAATATTTCCTGTTGTTATAGATTTAGAATCATAAGGTTTTTTCTTTTTCTTAGCTTCAGTTAAAGATTCACTATAGTCTTCCTCGTCTGCATCTTCGTAGCTAAAGTTAAAGTCATAATCATAAACATCTTCTCAGTCTTCTCATTCATTTGCATAATGATTTCCAACTAAACCTTTACCTCAATTACCTAAATCTTGCTTATTTGCAAATTTAGTAGCCAATTCATCAAAAGCTTTAGTATTATGACCAATATATTTAAATACTGTTGGATGAACATCTTCTATATAATTACCATCTCAGTCATCTCATGCATCACATAAAGCATTAACCGCTTCATCATAATCATATCCTACATAATAAACTTCTTCACTTGATGCATCACCAGTATCAGTTGCAAGATATCTTTCTTTTCCGTCCCCTTCATAGTTAACTTTATAGCTAAGGTATTTAGCGTTTTCTATTGGGCCATCTTCTAAGTGGTAGAAATTGCCAACTGTTCAAAAGCTACTTAATTTATCATTAATATTTGCTGTATCAAATAATGACATAATTTCAGAAAAGCGTTTTTTAGCTTGTTCTGTGCCAAATTTAATCTCGTCTTCAGCATGGTCAAGAAAATATTCTAAGTATTTTACTATGTCAAGTTCATCTTTAAGTGCATCTTCATAAGGATAATATTCATTTTCATCAGATAAATCTTTAGCATCTTTTGCTGCCTCTTTTTTATAGTCTTGAATAAGTTTATCTTTATTGTTGTCTTTTAGTAAACTTTTTGCCATAGCTATACCAAGATTCTCAATATCTACCCAATAATCCACATCATCTAAGTAATCATCTACCATAAAACTAATAGGTTTATTAGCTTCGGTTAAATCTTCATGTAATTCAATACCCTTAGTATCTTTAAGTCATTTTTCAAATTCATTCCAATACTTTTCAGAATAAATTACATCACCTGCAAAATCTGGAAAGCCATTAGGATAACAAGATTTCATAAAGCCATCTTCGCCATAGACTAAATCATCTAAATCGACACCATATAGGTCAGAAAACTTTCTATAATAATCGCCAATTTCTTGAGATTGAGATTCGTTTAAACTTTCATCAACGTTATCAATATCATCTAAGTAAAATTCTAATAAACTTTTAGTATTCATATAATCTCCTTATTATTTACTATAGTACGATAGTACATCGGTGAAAGGAATAAGACCAATATACTATCAAATAATTTAGCAAATAAAAAAGCCTAATTATAATAATTAGACTAATTTTTTACTATTTTATTAATTAAATTATTTAATGAAAGGATAGCCTTGATCATGAAGTCTTTCTTCTGTTGGTTCTGGATCATCAAAATCACAGAAATAGTCAAATGCACCTTCAAATTCTGGCTTAGCTGTATCATTATCATTATCATTAATAATAATTGTAACATCTTCATTTAAAGCTTCTTTAACATCTTCTTCGGGAATGTCTTCTTCAGGCAATTCTGGGGCCAATGTTTCTTCTTCTACTGGAGCAGGTTTTTCAACTTTTTCTTCTGGTTTATCAAGACCTAAAACTTTAGCATCTGGAAGTTCTTCATTTAAAGCTTCTTTTAGGCTACCATTAGTTTCTTCTGGAACTTCAACATATTTTTTATCTTGCAAAATTCCTTGTAATTGGCCAATAGCAATTAAATAAGCATCAGATAATTCTTGCAAAACTTCTGCAACTTCTTTAGTATTTGTAAAACTTTGTTTAATTGCATCAATACTTGCTTTTATATTACCAACTTCTTCTCAGCCTTTTGAAATAAATTGAGTGATAAAATCAATTGGTAATTTTTCTTTTGATTCCTTTAAAATTTCCATTTTATATCTCCTAATC
>OCVV012872624.1_pt1 | contig 90529 bp, 64 predicted proteins | sample 1539721 | NCBI WGS metagenome assembly OCVV01 (sample SAMN02144230, study PRJEB22623) | gut metagenome | biome: sheep rumen | host: Ovis aries | place: New Zealand
TTGGTTGAAGACCGCGATGCATATAGGCGCGAGGATTATTCCATGACCTTGGAACAATCATTCGATGGTCATGGAATGATTGTTCCAAGGTCATGGAATAATCAAAACGGCTGGGCGCGTGGCCTGTTTTCCTTTTATGCGTACGGTGATGAGAAGGGATAAAAAGAGCTCGTCAGGTATAGTTGATGGTTCTGGTTCCGCTATTGCAACTCGGAGCGCGACACCCTCTCGCGGTTGTCATGTTATAGTTGATGGTTCCGGTTCGTCGACCGATAGAAGATGGCGAGCTGGGAGCTTGTCACATATCGGCGGCAAGCTTAAATGCTGTGTGGCAAATACTTTGTGATGGGCATGCTTATGTTTAGCAGACACCAATAAAACTATTTAATGAAGCCCGTCAGGCAAGTTATCAAGAAATCAGGCTTTATTAAAAAGAAAACATTGTCAAATTTTTAGACGTTTTTCGGTATCGCGAGGCAAAAAGCAAACAGTGAGACAAGGAAAAGCGAAGATTACACCCTACCTTTGCCGCAGTTTTCAAATCTAAAATCTCGAACAATGGACAAGATCATCGAACAGCCACGCGGCCTCGCACGTCTGAGACATTATTGGCCGTGGGCCACGGCAGCAACTACTCTGCTGGTCATCCTCGGCTGGCTGCTCTTCGGCAACCACAGCGCCACCCTACGTATCAATGCCGACGAGCTAACCGTCAACGAGGTCATCAAGGCAGAGTTCAAGGACTACGTGCGCCTGTCCGGACAGGTGGTGCCCATTCAGGTGGTGCAGCTCTCACCCGAGGAAGGCGGCATCGTCACCGAGCGCGTGGCCGAGGAAGGAACCATGGTCAGGAAGGGCGACGTCATCATACGCTTGCGCAACAGCAATCTCGACCTGCAGATCCTTAATGCCGAGGCCGAGCTGGCCGAAAAGCAGAACCTGCTACGCAACACCCAAGTGGCCATGCAACAGGACCGCCTCAACAACCAACTGGAGCAAGCGCAATTGACCATGGACACAGAACGCAAGCTACGCACCTACCGACAGCAAGAGCGGCTGTACAACGAAAGGCTCGTCAGCCGCGAGAACTACTTGCAGGCCGAGGAGGACTACCGGCTGGCACAGCGCAAGCAGGGCCTCATCAGCCAACGCCTGCGGCAGGACAGCATCTACCGTTCGGTGCAGATGGACCAAATGGAGGACAACCTCGCTAATATGCGCACCAACGTAGTGCTGGTGCGCGAACGCAAGCAGAAGCTGGAAGTGCGGGCAACCATCGACGGTGAACTGGGCCTCCTGGACGTGGAGCTGGGGCAGAGCATCACGCCTGGGCAAAAGATAGGGCAGATCAACGACCTGAGCGACTACAAGATTGAGGCCCAGGTGGACGAGCACTACATTGACCGCGTGCGGGCCGGTCTCTCGGCTTCCTTTGTCCGCGGCGAACAGGAATATAAGCTCAGCGTGCGCAAGGTATATCCTGAAGTGCGACAGGGCAAGTTCCGCACCGACCTCGTCTTCAGCGGCCAGCGACCAGAAAACATACGTAGCGGCCAGACCTACTACATTAACCTCGAGCTCGGTCAGCCCGAGCAGGCCGTGCTCATCCCCCGCGGAGCTTTCTTCCAGACTACGGGCGGAGCCTGGATCTTCGTCCTCTCCAAGGATGGACGCACCGCTTACCGACGACCCATTAAAATTGGACGACAAAACCCACAGTTCTACGAGGTCACCGATGGACTGGAAACTGGCGAACGAGTCATCACCAGCGGATACGAAGCTTTCGGAGAAAATGAAAAACTGATAATCAAATAGCTTTTATCAAATTCAGAATGACAAGTGAGAGTTTTTTTCAGAATTTACAGGTAACTTTCATTCGGCATACTGAGCGAAGCGAGATTCTACTTTCGTCATTCCTCCTGATTCATTATTTTTTATTTACCCTTTGACTTATTATGACTTCCCTTTTCTACTTGGCGCGCCGCTTCAAAACAGCCACCCTTCTGAACTTCCTCGGCCTCACAGTGGCCTTCGCCGCCTTCTACCTGTTCATGACGCAGGTGACCTACAACCACAGCTTCAACCACGGCTTCACCGATGCCGACCGCCTCTACCGTGTGGAAATGATGCGCAAAGACGGTTGGGACCACTACGCCAACCGCCTGACCGGCAGCCAGATGACCGAGACGCCGGGCGTGGAGGCTGCGGCGCTCACACAGACTTGGCTTGAGAACGTGACGGCGCGCAAGGGGCAGACGGAACTGACGTTCCCGAAGGTGGAGGTCGATGCCCGCGCACTGGAGACGTTCCAGCCCCGCGTGCTCGACGGCACCATCACGTGGGACGAAGGCAGCACCGACGGCATCGTCATCCCGGCCTCCATTGCGCGTACCTATTTTAATAACGAGACGGCCGTGGCCGGACGGGCCATGCTGCTGAACGACGACAGCGTGACCGTGCGCGGCGTCTTCGAGGACTTCCCCGACAACTGCTGCATGATGAACGCCATCTACCGCAGCTTCGGTAATCAAGACCTCGACCAGCTGAACAACTACAACTTCACGTGTTACGTCCGTCTGGCGGCCGATGCCGATACTGCCGCCGTGCGCCAGACCTTTGCCAATGCTTATCTCGGTCACATGAAGCGGTACTTCTTCGACAACGGTGGCGCCGAGTACTGGGATCAGGCCAAAGCGCAGATGGTATTCCGCCTGATGCCGCTGACTGAGACTTACTTCACGGGCATTGACGAGGACAACGACAAGGGCAACCGCCTTGTGGACCGAGTGCTCATCTGGGCTTGCGTGCTGCTCATCATCGTGGCGGCCATCAACTTCCTCAACTTCATGCTGGCCGAAGCTCCCATGCGCGTCAAGGGTGTGAACACACGGCGTGTGCTGGGCAGCACCATCGCCGGCATCCGCGCCGGCATCATCGGCGAAGCGGTAGTCACGGCTGTCGGGGCGTGCATGGCAGGGCTGCTGTTGGCCTACCTCCTCACCGAATGGCCGCTCATCGGCGAACTGACCGTGGGCGAAATCTCGCTCGCCAACCATCCGAACCTGTTGGCATGGACGGCAGCGCTGAGCGTGGTCGTAGGCATCGCCGCCGGGCTCTACCCCGCCTTCTACGTCACCTCGTTCCAACCCGCCCTGGCGCTGAAAGGCAGTGCCGGCCTCACGCCCCGTGGCCGCCAGCTGCGCACGGCGCTCATCGCCCTACAGCTGATTATCTCCTCCGTCATGGTGGTCTACATCGGCATCCTCTACCTCCAGAGCCACTACATCTACACCTCCGACTATGGCTTCGCCAAGGACGAGTTGCTCTACACCAACCTCGACAACCTGCAGAAACAGCGCGAGGCGTTGCGCACCGAGGTGCTCTCGCTGACGGGCGTCGAGGAAGTGGCTTTCTCGCAGATCTGTATCGGCACCCAAGACAGCTACATGACCTGGGGACGCAAGGACGACGAGCATGAGATTTACACTGCCGTCCTGCGCGTGGATTGGCGCTACCTGCGAGCATTGGGCATCAAGGTCATCGAGGGGCGCGACTTCACCGAGCACGACGGCCTATCTGCAACCGGCGAGGCCGAAACCGGCCGCTTCGACACCGACGAGGTCTATATCATCAACGAGGCCGCCCGTCGGCAATGGGACTGGGTGCAGATGGACAAGCCGCTGCTCATGAACAATATGGGGCGCGTCATCGGCGTCTGCGAGAACGTCCGCTACGCTAGCACACGCGTGGACCGTCAGGCTACGCCGATGATGTTCATGGTGCGAGTGGATCCGCGCGAGGAACAAAGCGAATGGAATCCCATGCGCGTGATGAACGTCCGCGTCAGCGCCGGCATCGACAAGGTGGCCATGCGCTCGAAGATTGCCGAGAAGATGAAGGCGATGGGCTACGAGGGCGAACCCGACGTGCGCTTCCTCGACCAGGACCTCGAGAGCACTTACCGGGAAGAGTTCCGCTTTATCCACCAGGTGCTGCTCTTCAGCGTTATCTGCCTCGTCATCACCCTCATCGGTGTCTTCTGCCTGACGCTCTTCGAGACGGAGTACCGCCGCAAGGAAATAGGCATCCGCAAGGTATTCGGCTCCACCGAGGAAGCCATCCTGCTGATGCTCAGCCGCCGCTATGTCCTGCTCATCCTCGTCGCCTTCGTCCTCGCCGCACCTCTCGCCTGGTACCTCGGCCACGAATGGCTCCAAAGCTTTGCCGAGCGGACGCCCATCTACTGGTGGCTCTTCCCCCTCGCCCTCGCCGCCGTCTCTGCCATCACCCTCGCCACCGTCTGCATCCAAGGCTGGCGGGCTGCCACGGAGAACCCAGTGAATAGTATTAAGACGGAGTAGAAGACCCACCCCGTCCCCACTTACGCACCAGTTACCTTTCAAGCAAGAAATTCTTTGAAGGCTGTCTAATTTTTAGACGTTTTTAGGTTCCGAGAGGCAGAAAGTGGGAAGGAGCTCTTGCAAGGAATGAGGAAATGTGCGTAACTTTGCAGCACAGATGAGTGAAAAGTGAAAGAATGAAAAGTGAAAAATAATAATCACCTGTCATCTTCACGGCTCTCTCACCACTATAGTAAACTGTATTTTTCACTTTTCACTCTTTCATTTTTCACTTCATATGAATAGTCTCTTCTACCTGGCCCGCCGCTTCAAGACGGCCACCGCCCTGAACTTCCTTGGTCTCACAATGGCCTTCGCCGCCTTCTACCTGTTTATGACGCAGGTGCTGTACAACCATAGCTTCAACAGCGAGCTTACTGACGCCGACCGGCTGTACCGCTTTGAGCTTACCTCTTTATGGGGGGACAACGAAGGCCGTTGGAGCAGCAATTGCTCGCGTTTCGCAGGTGAAGAGCTGGCCGCCGTGCCACAAGTGGAGAGTGTGATGCTGGCACAGTCGGGCTGGTATGAGCGCCGCTATTTGCACGGCGATTCGGAGTTCCACTTCGACTTCGTCACCACCGACAGTCACGGCCTCACTACCCTGCAACCCCGCTGCCTCGACGGCCGATTGGATTGGGACGAGGGCGACACGGGTGGCGTGCTCATCGCCGAGTCCATCGCGCGTACCTATTTTAATAATGAGACGCAGGTGGCAGGCCGCGCCCTATGGGACGGGCAGGACAGCATCACGGTGCGCGGCGTCTATGCCGACTTCCCGGAGGCCTGCGGCTTCAAGAACGCCGTGGTGGAGAACTTCGGCGACAGGGACCTGGGCGCATTCAACAACTATAACTTCGACTGCTATGTCCGTCTGGCCGCCGAGGCCGACACGGCCGCCGTGCTTGAGGCGTTTCGCAAGACGTATTTCAGCAAGCTCCGCGATGCTGTCCTCGCGAAGTGGGGAGCGGACAGTTGGGACAAAATCAGCGACTCCTACGGCGCCATGCAGTTCCGCCTCACACCCGCGAAGGAAACCTATTTCTCCGGCGTGGACGACCGCGTAGACAAGGGCAACCGCTTGGTCGATGGCGTGCTCATCGTGGCCTGCGTGCTGCTGCTCATCGTGGCTGCCATCAACTTCCTGAACTTCACCCTGGCCGAGGCTCCGATGCGCGTCAAGGGCGTGAACACGCGACGCGTCCTTGGCAGTACGCTGGGCAGCATCCGAGCCACTCTCATCGCCGAGACGGTGGCGACGGCACTTGCCGCCTACGTCCTCGCCGTCGGTGCCGCCTATCTGCTGACACAATGGCCGCTGATCGGCGAGCTCACCGTGGGCAATATCAACCTCGGCAACCACCTCACGCTGCTGGCGTGGACGGCAGTGCTGGCCATAGTCGTGGGCATCGTCGCAGGCATCTATCCCGCCTTCTACGTCACCTCGTTCCAGCCCGCCTTGGCACTGAAAGGCAGCGCAGGCCTCACGCCCCGTGGCCGCCAGCTGCGCACCACACTCATTGCCTTGCAGCTCTTCATCTCCTGCATCTTGGTCGTTTATATCGCCATCCTCTACCTGCAAAGCCACTACCTCTTCACCTCCGACTACGGCTTCGACAAGGACGAAGTACTCTATGTGAGGCTGAACGATGAGCTTCGGGCGAAGAAAGATGCCGCACAGGGCGAGCTGCTCAGGTTGTCGGGCGTGGAGGAGGTGGCCTACTCGCAGTTCCTCCTCGGCGTGGGCAACGGCTTCATGAGTTGGGGCCGCGGCGACGACGATCACCAGATAGAGACCATGGCCGTCTTCCCCGTTTCGTGGCAGTTCCTGCGCACGATGGGCGTCCGTATCGTCGAGGGCCGCGACTTCAACCAGCATGACCACGAGGTATTTATCATCAACGAAGCGGGGCGCCGCGCCTGGGACTGGGTGGAGATGGACAAGCCGCTGCTCACTGACATGGGCAATGTCGTAGGTGTGTGCGCCGACCTTCGTTTCAGCACCGCCCGTGCCGACCGCACACAGAAACCTATGGCCTTCGTCGCCTATGACGAGAAGGATCAGGATTACGGGGCCTATAATTATATGTTTATTCGTACCACCGCAGGCTCGGATAAGGTGCAACTGCGCCGCGTGGTTACTGAGAGCCTGACCGGACTTGGCCTTGAGGAGCAGCCCGAAGTGCGCTTCATCGACCAAGACTTGGAAATCACCTATCAGGAGGAGTTCCGCTTTATCCGCCAGGTGCTGCTCTTCAGCATCATCTGCCTCGTCATCACCCTCATCGGTGTCTTCTGCCTGACGCTCTTCGAGACGGAGTACCGCCGCAAGGAAATAGGCATCCGCAAGGTCTTCGGCAGCACCGAGGAGGCCATCCTGCTAATGCTAAGCCGCCGCTATGTCCTGCTCATCCTCGTTGCCTTCGTCCTCGCCGCACCTCTCGCCTGGTACATCGGGAGCCAGTGGCTGATGAGCTTCGCCGAGCGCACACCCATCTACTGGTGGCTCTTCCCCCTGGCCCTCCTCGCCGTATCGGCCATCACCCTCGCCACCGTCGGCATCCAAGGCTGGCGCGCCGCCACGGAGAACCCGGTGAAGAGTATTAAGACGGAGTAGAAGACCCAACAGACCCCCTCCCCGCTCCCCCTCAAGGGGGAGAGTGGTCACATTTCAAGAATAGCAAACTTATTATAGAACAATAATTTCTAACTCCAAAAACAATGGCCCTATAACCTCTTCCGCTCAAATACATTCCACTCTCCCCCTTGAGGGGGAAAGGCTACGGGTAGGCGAGCTTAGCTCGGGAATGCGGGTAGGGGTCTTCATTTTTAAATAACATGATTCATCCATTCGCCAAAGGCCAAGGAGCCTTTATCAAGATCACATCGCTCACCGTAGGTCTCACTGTGGGACTGGTGTTGCTGGCCAAGGTGCAGTTGGAACGGAGTTACGACCGCTGCATCGTGGACAAGGAGCATGTGTATGAGTTGCAAGAAACGTTACAGCGTGCGGGCGAAGAGCTGCAGCAACACAGCGCCACGTCGGGCGGCATCGCACCTGTGCTGGCACAGGAGATTCCCGAGGTGGTGACGGCCACTCGCTACACCGCCCAGTTCGGCGACGAGAAACTGACACTGGAGGACGGCAGTCGGCACTCCTTTGAAGAGGCGGTGTTTGCCGATTCCTGCTTCTTCAACATCTTCGCCACAAGGACGCTGCTGGGCGATGCCAAGCAGATTCTCTCGACTGCCGGACAGTGCATGATCAGCCGACGGCTGAGCGAGAAAATGGGCGGCGAGGTCGTCGGCCAGACATTCTGCTTCGCCTCGGCACCACAGAAACCGATGACCATCTGCGGCGTCTATGAGGACTATCCCGAGAACTCCACCTTCGCGCGCTTCGATATCCTCATGTCGATGCCCTCCGTCGGCACCTACGCCTGGGACGGCACGGCGAACCTCATCGGCAACGATCGCTACCATTCCTTTGTGCGTCTGCGCAGGGATGCCGACATGGACAAGGTGCGCGGCGAGGTCAAGCAGTTGCTGCAGCGCATCCTGCCGTGGGAGGACCTGAAGCAAGTCGGCTACACCGACGCCGGCGTAGAGATGGTGAGCGTCGCTGGCAGCCGCATGAAGGACACCACCGTACGCACCACCTGCATCATCCTTGCCGTGGTGGCGCTGGTGATGCTCTTCACGGCGGTGATGAACTACATCCTCGTTGTCATCAGCTCGCTCGTCGGCCGTGCCCGTCAGGTGGCTGTACGCAAGGTGCTCGGTGCCCACAGCCGGGAGTTCTACCTCGGCTCGATAGGCGATGCCGCCCTTCATCTGCTGACGGCACTTGCCCTGATGGCACTGCTGCTCTATGCCGGGCAGAACCTGACGCGCGACCTGCTGGGCGTCAGCGTCCAGGCACTCTTCTCGCGGCAGACATTCGCGGTGTTGCTCGCGGTCTGCCTCATCGTGTTGCTCTGCTGCGGCATCCTGCCGGGCTTCATCTACTCGCGCATCCCGCTGACCTACGCCTACCGCCTCTACAGCGAGAGCAAACGCATGTGGAAGCTGTCGCTGCTGGCCTTCCAGTTCGTGCTCTCGACGATGCTGCTCTGCGTGCTCACCACCATCTATCGGCAGTACAGCTTCATGCTCAACACGAACATGGGCTATCAGTATGACAAGGTGGCTTACGTCAACGTGTCTGCCCTCCACGGCGACTCCATCTATTCTCTGGCCCGCGAAATAGAGAACCTGCCCTGCGTCGAGAAGACCGCTGCTGCCTACTCGCTCTTCTGCAATCGGCAGAGCGGAGACAACGTGCTCGTGCCCGGCAAGCCGCAGGAACTGTTCAACTGTGCCAATATGTTCTTTGCCGAGGGCGGACTGGTGGAGACGATGGGCCTGCAGATTGTGCGCGGACGCGACTTCGAACGCCTGAACCATCAAGGTTGGCAGCCGGAGATGCTGGTGGACGAGCATTTCGCCCAGAAGATGAAAGAAGTGGCGGGCATCGACGACGTCGTGGGGCGGCAGTTCATCAATTCCTCGTTAGGAAACCAATACCCCTTGACCGTCGTGGGCGTGGTGAAGGACTTCACGTTAGGCTCGCTGGTGTCACGTGAGGAGCGCCCCATCATGGTGGTCAACGGCAGTGTCTTCACGCACTACGTCATGATGAAGCTTCAGAGCATCACAACCGAAAACATCACAACCGTGCAGCAACTCTGCGACCGCCTCTACCCCGATGCCGAACTCAACGTGAAGCTCTATTCCAACGAGATGGCCGACCAGTATCAGGAGACGCAGCGCACGCGTGACCTCGTCATGATTGGTTGCATCGCCTCGCTGCTCATCACCCTCATCGGACTGATAGGTTATGTCCGTGACGAGGTGCAGCGCCGCTCGCGCGAGCTGGCCATCCGCAAGGTCATCGGTGCCACCATGAGCGAGGTCCAGCTGCTGTTTGCTCGCAGCATCGCCGTCATCGCCCTGCCCTCCATTGCCGTCGGCGTAGCCTTGGGCTGGTATCTGAGCACGCTGCTCATGCAGCAGTTCGCCTACAAGGTGGCGCTCCCGTGGACGGTCTTCGCCCTCGATGCCCTCCTCATCATCCTCATCATCGCCGCCGTCGTGTTCATCCAGACAAGGCGCGTGGCCAACGATAATCCGGTGGAGTATTTGAAGAAGGAATAAAGACCCCCTCTCCGCTCCCCCTCAAGGGGGAGGACGGTCACCTTTCAAGAATAGCATACTAATTATAGTACAATAATCTTTAACCCATAAACAATGACCCTTGTGCCTCTCTGAAGAAAAATACATTCTACTCCCCTCCCTACAAGGGAGGGGCAGGGGGGTGGGTCCGCTATTATGATTAAACTACAGAACATCAAGAAGGTCTTCCGCACAGATATGGTGGAGACCACGGCCCTCGGGGGCATCACACTGGAAGTGAAGGACGGCGAGTTCGTCGCCATAATGGGTCCTTCGGGCTGCGGCAAATCGACGCTGCTGAACATCCTCGGTCTGCTGGACAATCCCACGGAAGGCAGCTACTGGCTCGACGGCAAGGAAGTAGGCCACCTGAAGGAGCGCCAACGCACTTTCACACGGCGCGGACAGATTGGCTTCGTCTTCCAGAGCTTCAACCTCATCGACGAGCTCACAGTGGAGGCGAACATCGAGCTGCCGCTGAAATATCTGGGCGTGCCGGCTGCCGAGCGCAAACAACGTGTGCTGGAGATCATGCAGCGCATGGCCATCAGCCATCGTGCCAACCACTATCCCCAGCAACTCTCAGGCGGACAGCAGCAGCGCGTGGCCATAGCCCGTGCCGTGGTGGTCAAGCCCAAGCTGGTACTCGCCGACGAGCCCACGGGTAACCTCGACACCAAGAACGGCAAAGAGGTCATGGACCTGCTCACACAACTCAACGCCGAAGGCACCACCGTCGTCATGGTCACCCACTCTCAGCACGACGCCTCCTTCGCCTCACGCACCATCAACCTGCTCGACGGTATGGTTGTGGAGAAGACCCTATTGTAACCTTGATTAAACATATTACCTGCTTCATCATGCTTTGATGAAGACGCTGGGCGGCCGTCCGTGAGGATAGCCGCCCAGCGGTGTTTCAATGCTTCTTAAAGCGACTGCGCATGAGCGCCCGCATACCTACAACCGGCCACGTAGGGAAACGACGTATCTCGCGGCGCACCATCGGTATGTCCCATGGATATTTTTCGTTTTTTAACAGTTACCGGATGCGAGCGTCAGCCTGAATGTCACGGCGTAGCCTGTCTCGGGCTGGTCCATGAGTTCGAGGTCGCCGCCCTGCCGCACCATGATCTGGCGGGAGAGGGCGAGGCCGATGCCTGTGCCTCCGTGCTTGGTCGTGAAGAAGGGGATGAAGATACTGTCGCGGTCGGCGGCGGGGATGGGGGCGCCGTCGTTGGAGATAAGAAGAGACTCTCCCCCCGCCCTCCCTGTTAGGGAGGGAGCAGAATGTATTAGACTGGATGAAAGAGTGTAATTATCAAAGGTAACCGCTCCCTCCCTCGCTCGGCTCGAAGAGACGCTTGACCCTTCAAGAACAGGGAGGGCGGGGGGAGAGTCTACTTTTATCCTCCTCGCTCCAGCCTCCACGGCATTCTTCACCAGGTTCACCACCACCTGTTGCAGCAGCACGGGGTCGGTATGCAGGACCACACCTTCCATGCCTACTACGTCCCAAGTCAGTTGCGGATAAAGGCGCTGTACCTCGACAAAGAAGGCATCGAGGTGCACATCCTCGGGCTTCGGCTGTTGCAGCTGCGAGAGCTTGCGGTAGCTGTCGACGAAGGTAGTCAGGCGCGTGGCGGTGGTGTTGATGCTGCGGATGCCAGCTTCGAGGGGCGTACCGACGACATCATCACGACGGAGCAGACTCTGACTGATGCTGGCTATGGGTGCGGTGGAGTTCATCATCTCGTGGGTGAGCACACGCGTGAGCCGCTCCCAGGACTCCACCTCGCGCTGGTTCACTTGCTGATGAATCACTTCGCCCAGGTCGTTCAACGCCTCCTGCATCGCCCGCTCGCCGCTCGTCAGGCCACGCGTATTCAGGCGGAACGACCAGTCGCGGTTGCGGATGGCCTCACGCATCAAGTAGGCACGGCGACGGAGGGAGCGCTGGTGGCAAACAAAGAAAACGAAGAGGAGAACAAAGAGAACGGAAAAGCCCACCCCCAGCCCCTCCCAAAGGGAGGGGAGATAGGAGAAAGGCCACCAGGGGAGATAGGAGGCTAACAAATCTATTACTACCATAATTACTTCTTGAGGATCTGAGTTCCCCTCCCTTGGGGAGGGGTTAGGGGTTGGCTTTCAACTTGTTATACAGCGTCTGCCGGGTCAGCCCCAACATCTTGGCCGCAGCCGTGAGGTTGCCGTCGGCACGGTCGACGGCACGTCGAATGTGCTCCATCTCCACCTCGTCGAGTGGTGCCAGTTCCTGCTGTGTTTCCATGACGTTGCGGAGTTTTAGCACTAATTGGTCGTTATCCCACGGTTTGGTGATGAAGTCGGCGGCTCCGCTCTTCAATGCCCGCACCGCTAATGGCACATCGCCGTAGGCCGTTAGCATTACCACGGGCACGTCGGGATGTGCCTGGCGCAACTCTTGCAACCAGTGCAGGCCCTCGCGACCACTATTGGTGCCAAGCGAGAAATTCATGTCTAAGAGCACGAGGTCAACGTGCTCAGCAGCCATCGTTCGTAGCAGTTCTTCAGGGCGCTGCAGTGTGAGAATACGCTCGAACATATCAGCGAGCGCATACTGCATAGCAACGAGGATATCCGTGTTGTCATCACAGACAAGGATTGTTCTTTTCATGACCTATTTGTTTTATTTGCTGCAAAAATACGCAAAAAGCGTCAGAGCCGCACACTACAGGGCCGCTTTTATTAGCTATCAGCACAAAAAGCGTAAAATAATTAGACGTTTTGCAGGCCGTGCCAACAGTTTCTAACCCGCAAGTCTTGGAGCGACAACCGACGCATGCGTACCTTTGCCGCAAACAATTCATTCACGTCATGTCAAACATCCATATCCTCAGCCGCACGAACATAGGCAACAACATCATTCCATCACGTTGGAACAATCATTCCATGATGATGGAACAATCATTCCAAGGTGATGGAATAATCCACACGCCTATATGCATCGCCCTAATCATCCTTATCTTCATGACTTCGCCACTATATGTTTGTGCTCAGACGAACGCACGCGTTGACACACTCAGTCCGATGAGTGTGTGGGAATGTATGCGCTATGCCGTTGCCCACAGCCACGGTCTGCGGCAGCGTGCCTTGCAGCTCGACAACAGCGAGGCCACGCGAATGCAGGCCGTCGGTGCCTTCCTGCCCAGCCTCGGCGCAAGTGCTGGCACGCAATGGAACTTCGGTCGCGCCATCGACCCCGAGACGAACACCTACACGAGCGTGAGCACCTTCAACAACGGCTATGGGCTCTCGGCCTCGCTGCCCGTCTTCGACGGCTTGTACCGCCTGCACAACCTGCGGGCCGCCCGGGCCGACGTGCTCATGCAGAAGAATGCCCTCCAGGCCGAGCGCGACCAAGTGGCGCTGGACACCTACCAGGCATTCACGAATGTCATCTACTGTCAGGAGGCCGTGCGGCTGGCCGAGGAGAAGCTGCACGAGAGCGAGCTGACGCTCCGACAAACCGAGGTGATGGAGGAGGAAGGGCTGAAGAGCCCGGCCGACGTGGCGCTGATACGTGCGCAGGTAGCGGCCGACAAGCTGACGCTGACGCGACAGGAGAACCAACGGGAGACGGCGATGCTGAAGCTGAAGGAGGTGATGGGCCTCAACCCCAGCCCCTCTCCGAGAGAAAGCCTCACCCCCGCCCCCTCTCCAAAGGGAGAGGGGAGTATAGTGATCGAACATTTGACATTGGACGCCACGTCTCTAACACATTATACTCCCCTCTCCTCTCGGAGAGGGGCTGGGGGTGAGGCTGTTCTTCTCCAATCTTACTATTCCATGTTAGCGGCCCGCCACACCCTCGGCGTCGCCCGCGCTGCCTTCTTCCCCACGGTCTCGCTCTCGGCAGGCGTGAACTCGTCCTACTACCGCAACCTCGATGCTGCGAGGACGACGGCGTTCAGGCAGCAGCTGAAGAACAACCTGGGCGAGTATGTGTCGCTGAGCATTAGTATTCCTTTGTTCAACCGCCTCGGCAATATCGCTACCCTGCACCGTGCCAAGAACAATGTGCACATCGCCGAGGAGCAGTACGCGGCTAAACGGATGGAGCTGGAGGTGCTACGCCAGCAAGCACATCTCGACGTCAAGGCCTATCAACAGGAATGTGTGCAGGGCACGGCCAAGGTGGCCGCTGACAGCCTGGCCTACGAACTGGTGCGCCAGCAGTATGCCGAGGGTCTGGCCTCGCCCGTCGACCTGCAGGCCTCGGCCACTACGCTCCTGCAGAGCCGTGCCTCGCTGTTGCAGAGCCGCTTGATGGTGGGCGTGAAGGAGATGATGGTGCGCTACTACGAGGGCGAACCGCTGGACCCGCGATAATCCAAGGGCGTCTGTCCTGTCATCCTGCGGAAGAACTTGCTGAAGAACGAAGGGTTGGGAAAGGCCATCTCGTCGGCTATCTGCTTCAGCGTAAGGTCGGTGTGGAGCAGCTTCACCTTGATGGCCATGACGAGGGCGCGGTCGATCCATTCCTTGGCCGTGACACCGCTGGCCTGATGGACGACGGTGCCGAGGTAACGGTCGGTGAGGCAGAGGCGGTCGGCATAGAAATGGATCTGATGTTCACGCGCAGCGTATTGGTTCACGAGGCGGATGAATTGCTCCAGGATAGCCTGCTCGCGGGTGGCCGAAGGACTGCTGGCGGCGTTCGCCTTGGCGAAGATAGCGTTCCAATGCTGAAAGACAGCAGCGACGAGGCCGCCGACGACCTTGGCGTCGTAGCTCAGGCACACGATGTTCCATATCGCATCCAACAGCTGATGGGCTATGGCTACATCGGCCTCGGTGGGGTGCAACAGCAGGAACGACTGACGCCCATTGAAGGCCGGAAGGTCGTTAGGCGAGAAGGGCAAAGGGAAATCGGGCAGGATGACCATGCCTTTGATGCGCAGGTCCGGCGAGATAGACAAAGGCTGCACAATGGTGCCCGGACCAAGGATGATGATGTCACCGGCCTGCACATGACGCTCGGTGAGGTTGACGATGGAACGCACCTCACCTTGCACGACCAGACCGATCCTATAATCACTGATGCTGATAGGGGCATCGATGAGCTTCAAGACCTGAAAGGGAAGTGCCGTGCCGTGGATGACACCCAGCTCCTTGTTCAGGAAGTATTGCCCAACGCCCGTTGACGACGTCTCCTCCAGGAAGCGGCGCGTCATGCTGTAGCTCAATAGCTGTGGTCTTTTTGTCATACGCTATACGTCTTATTCCGACGCAAAGGTAAGCATTTCTTGCCAAATCGTATACCTGAACGAGCATTTTCCTACAAAAAGGACACAGAAGAGTGGAAAAAGATAGCGTATGAGGGAACAGAAGGGCGTATCTTTGCACCGAAATCCAAAACAATGAAGGCATGAAGTTACGTTATCTATTCCTACTCCTATTGTCCTGGGGAGCAACGGCCACAGCGCAGACGCTCGAAGAGTGCCAGCAGGCAGCCGAGCGCAACTACCCGCTCATCCGCCAGTACGACCTCATCCGTCAGACCGCAGACCTCACCGTGGCCAACATCCAGAGAGGATGGTTGCCGCAGGTCTCGGCCTCGGCACAAGCCACCTACCAGAGTGATGTCACGTCGTGGCCGTCGGAGATGCGCGCGTTGATGAACCAGATGGGCGTAGACCTGAAAGGCCTGAGAAAGGACCAGTACCGCGTCGGCATCGACGTGCAGCAGTCGCTCTACGACGGCGGTGCCATACGCAGCAAGAAGGAGGTGGCCCGCAGGCAAGCTGATGTGCAGACGGCCGAGACGGAGGCTAATATATATAATGTACGTGCGCGAGTCAACGAGATGTACTTCGCCCTCCTGCTCACCGACGAGCAGATCCGCCTCAACCGCGACCTGCAGAAGCTGCTGGAGGGCAACGAGCAGAAGCTGCAGACTATGTTTCGCCATGGTACTGCCGCCGAGGGCGACTACAAGAGCGTGCGCGCCGAACGCCTCAGCGCCGTACAACGACTGACGGACCTGGAGGCTCAACGACAGACGCTGGCAAGGATGCTGAGCGTGTTCTGCGGGATAGAGGTGAACGCCGCCCAAAAGCCAATCCAAGACCCTCCCCCCGCCCTCCCTTGTAGGGAGGGAGCAGTTACCTTTGCAAATGGAGAAAACTGCAACTCAGAACATTCCGCTCCCTCCCTACAAGGGAGGGCGGGGGGAGAGTCCGTCGGGGTTGGGTCTTCTTCCCACCCCACCCTTCTCGCCTTCGATGCGCAGCAACGGCTGACAGATGCACAGGAACGTGCCCTCGATGCGGCACTCAAGCCCCGGCTCAGCCTCTTCGCCTCCGGCTTCTATGGCTATCCCGGCTACAACCTCTTCGAAGATATGATGCGCCATCGCTGGTCGCTCAACGGGATGGTAGGGGCACGTCTCTCATGGAATATCGGAGCCCTCTACACGCGCAAGCAAGACAAGGCCAAGCTGCAAGTGCAACGACAGCTGACCGAGACCAGCCGCGACGTCTTCCTCTTCAACAACCGGCTGGAACAGCTGCAGGAAGACGAGAATATCCAACGCTATCGCCGTCTCATGGCCGACGACGACGAGATCATCAGCCTGCGGCGCTCCGTACGCCGCTCGGCGGAGTCGAAGCTCGCACACGGCATCATCGACGTGAACGAACTCGTCAAGGAAATCAACGCCGAGAACTCGGCACAGGTGCAGAAGAGCATCCACGAGATAGAGATGCTGAGAGAGATCCATAAGCTTAAGCTCACAACAAACAATTAGACAATATGAAGAAGATATTGGTATTGGCAAGCGCGATGCTGATCATGAGCGCCTGCGGCAACAAGGAGAAGGAGTTCGATGCCACCGGCACGTTCGAGGCTACCGAGACAACGGTCTCAGCCGAACAGACGGGCACGCTGCTGACCTTCGACATAGAGGAAGGCAACGAGGTGGAGGCTGGCACACAGGTCGGACTCATCGACACGACACAGCTGTGGCTGAAGCTGCAGCAGCTGGATGCCACCAAACGCGTCTACGAGAGTCAGAAGCCTGACACGCAGAAGCAGATAGCGGCCACACGCCAGCAGTTGCAGAAGGCACGTCAGGAACAGCAGCGCTACCGCGAGCTCGTGGCCGACGGAGCAGCGCCGTCCAAGATGCTCGACGACGCAACGAACCAAGTGAAGGTGCTCGAACGGCAACTTGAAGCTCAGCTCTCGACCTTCAACGCTCAGCTTTCAACCTTAAACTCGCAGCAGGCGGCCACCGATGTGCAAGCCAACCAACTGCGCGACCAACTGCAGAAGTGCCACATCTTAGTGCCCATTAGCGGCAGCGTCCTTGAGAAGTATGCCGAACGCGGCGAGTTCGTGGCTACGGGCAAACCGCTGTTCAAGATAGCCGACACACGCCAGATGTTCCTGCGCGCCTACGTCACTTCGGCTCAGTTGCAGGACATTAAGGTCGGGCAGCCTGTCACGGTCTTCGCCGACTATGGCGACAGCCAACGTCGCAGCTACGAAGGCAAGATCAGCTGGATATCCTCGCGCTCGGAATTCACACCCAAGACCATCCTCACCGACGACGAGCGTGCCGACCTCGTCTATGCCGTAAAGATAGCTGTCAAGAACGACGGCTACATCAAGATCGGCATGTATGGAGAGGTGAAGTTGAAAGGTGAAAAGTGAAAGGTGACGAAATGGCTGATGCAATGAACGCAATAGAAGTCAATCACGTGTCGAAGTCGTACGGCAAGGTGCGGGCTCTGGACGATGTCTCGTTTGGGGTTCGCCGGGGCGAGGTGTTCGGACTCATAGGTCCTGACGGCGCCGGCAAGACCTCGATGTTCCGCATCCTCTGCTCGCTGCTGCTGCCCGATGCCGGCACGGCCTCGGTAGACGGCTTCGATGTCGTGCGCGAGATGAAGCAAGTGCGGCGGCGCGTAGGCTACATGCCGGGCAAGTTCTCGCTCTATCAAGACTTGACGGTCGAGGAGAACCTGCAGTTCTTCGCTACGCTGTTCGGCACCACCGTCGAGGCGGGCTACGACAGCATCCGTGCCATCTACTCGCAGATCGAGCGCTTCAAGGACCGTCGTGCCGGTGCGCTCTCGGGCGGCATGAAGCAGAAGCTGGCCCTCTCGTGCGCCCTCGTGCACCAGCCCAGCGTCCTCTTTCTGGACGAACCCACAACGGGCGTCGACCCCGTATCGCGCAAGGAGCTGTGGGAGATGCTGGGGACGCTGCGCGAGAGGGGCATCACGATTGTAGCCTCCACGCCCTACCTCGACGAGGTACGCCGTTGCGACCGCGTCGCCTTCCTGCACGAAGGTAAGGTGCAAGGCATCGACACACCAGAGAACATCCTGAAGCAGTTCGCGGAGGTGTTCAACCCGGCAAGGCCCATCTCGTCTGCGTCCTCCGTTTCGTATGTTGCGACTGAGTCGCAACATACTGAACAAGAGAATGCCATTGAAGTGAAACATCTCGTCAAGGCTTTCGGCAGCTTCCGGGCTGTTGACGACATCTCGTTCGAGGTGCGGAGAGGAGAGATCTTTGGCTTCCTCGGGGCTAACGGCGCAGGCAAGACCACGGCGATGCACATGCTGACGGGCTTGAACCAACCCACCAGCGGTACGGGCACGGTGGCGGGCTTCGACATCCGCACGGAGTACGAGCAGATCAAACGCCACATCGGCTACATGAGCCAGCGCTTCTCGCTCTACGAGGACCTGACCGTGGCCGAGAACATACGCCTCTTCGCGGGCATCTATGGCATGAAGGACAGCGACATCAAGCAGAAGACCGACGAGGTGCTGCAACGCCTGAAGTTCGAAGACCATAAGAACGACCTCGTGCGCTCGCTGCCCCTCGGCTGGAAGCAGAAGCTGGCCTTCAGCGTATCTATCTTCCATGAGCCTGCCATCGTGTTCTTGGACGAACCGACAGGTGGCGTCGACCCAGCCACGCGCCGTCAGTTCTGGGAACTCATCTATGAAGCCGCTGCCCGTGGCATCACCGTATTCGTGACTACGCACTACATGGACGAGGCTGAGTACTGCGACCGCATCAGCATCATGGTGGACGGCAAGATCAAAGCCATCGGCACGCCCGATGAGCTGAAACAGCAGTTCCAACAGCCTGACATGGATCACGTCTTCACCCATCTGGCACGGCAGGCAACGAGGTCTGCGGATTAATGAAGTAGAAATGCCGAGATGCCGTCATATCGAAATATCGTTATACCGTTATATCGAAACCCTAAAACAAATGGACCCCTTCTTCTCCTTCATCCTCAAGGAAGCCCGCCACATCCTGCGCGACCGTCGCACGATGCTCATCCTCTTTGGGATGCCCGTGGTGCTGATGCTGCTCTTCGGCTTCGCCATCACCAACGACGTGAAGGACGTGCGCACGGTGGTGGTTACCTCACGAATGAGTCCGCATACACAGGCCGCCATGATACGCCTGGCCACCTCGGAGTACTTCACCATCGTCGCCACCGTGCCTACATCTGAGGAGGCCGAGCGACTGATACGCAACCAGCAGGCAGACATCAGTCTCACCCCTTACCCGAAGGGGAACCAATGGCATATAACCGTCGACGGTGCCGACCCTAACATGGCTCAGCAATGGAGCACGTATGCACAGGCTATACTAACGGGCTCACCCGCCGCAGCGCCTGTCTCTATCAAGCTCCTCTACAACCCACAGATGCGTTCGGCCTACAACTTCGTGCCGGCCATCATGGGTATGCTGCTCATGCTCATCTGCGCCATGATGACCTCCATCTCCATCGTACGCGAGAAGGAGCGGGGCACGATGGAGGTGCTGCTGGTCTCGCCCGTGCGGCCGCTGATGGTCATCGTGGCGAAAGCCATCCCCTACCTCGTGCTCGCTTTCTTCATCCTCATCGTCATTCTGCTGATGGGGCACTACGTGCTCGGCGTACCCTTGGCCGGTTCGTTGGTGTGGATCGTCCTTGTGTCAGTCATCTATATCCTGCTGGCATTGTCCCTCGGCCTGCTCATCTCCAATATCGCCCAGACGCAACTCGTGGCCCTGCTGCTCTCGGCCATGGTGCTGCTGATGCCCGTGGTCATGCTCTCGGGGATGCTCTTCCCCATCGAGTCGATGCCTCGCATCCTGCAGTGGATAGCCGCCGTCATCCCGCCCCGCTACTACATCCAGGCGATGCGCAAGCTGATGATCATGGGCGTCGGCATCAACGAAGTCCTGAACGAAGTCCTCATCCTTTCGGCCATGACGGCCGTCCTCCTCACCGTTGCCCTCGCCAAGTTCAAGGTCAGGCTGGAATGAAAGTAAATAGTCAATGGTAAATAGTCAATGACCACATGCTGAAATATCTCCTCCAAAAAGAGTTCCTGCAGATACGGCGCAACGCGTTCTTGCCGCGCCTCATCTTCCTGTTTCCCATCGTGATGATGTGCGTCATCCCATGGGTGATGAATCAAGAGGTGAAGAACATCCGCGTCTGCGTTGTCGACAACGACCGTTCCGTGCGTTCGCAACAACTTGTTCACCGTATCGAGGCCTCCCGCTACTTCATCTTCACTGGCCAGCGACCCACCTACGCCGATGCCCTACACACCATCGAGACGAGCGAGGCCGACATCGCCCTGGTCATCCCGCCCGACTACAGCAAAGGCCACGGCCAAGTCCTCATCGCCGCCAACGCCGTCAATGGCACCAAGGGAAGCATCGGCTCAAGCTATCTCTCGCAAATCGTTGGAGCATCCCCTTCCACCGCCCTCCCTCAGAGGGAGGGAGCGGTCACCTCTGATGGCAGCAGTTCTTTATCCACTCAAATACATTCCGCTCCCTCCCTACAAGGGTGCCAGGAAGAAAGAACTGAGTGTTCTTTCTGGACTGGTTCGGGGGGAGAGTCTTTCACCCTCTACAACCCCCATCAAGACTACAAGGTCTTCATGATTCCCGCCCTCTTCGCCATCCTGACGATGCTCATGTGCGGCTTCCTGCCTACGCTGAACATCGTCGGCGAGAAGGAGGCCGGCACGATAGAACAGATAAACGTCACACCCGTGCCCAAGTGGGCCTTCATCCTGGCCAAGCTCATTCCCTACTGGCTCATCGCCCTGTTCATCATCACCGCCTGCCTCGTCCTCTCGTGGGCCGTCTACGGTATCACCTGCCAGGGGCCGCTCGGGCTGGTCTACCTGCTGGTGATGCTGTTGGCGCTGTTCTTCTCGTCGCTCGGTCTTGTCATCTCCAACTACAGCGATACGATGCAACAAGCCATCTTCGTCATGTGGTTCTTCGTCGTCTGCCTCATGCTGCTCAGCGGTCTGTTCACCCCCACCCGCTCCATGCCCGACTGGGCCTATCTGACCACCTACGTCAACCCGATGCACTACTTCATCGACGCCATCCGAACGGTCTTCGTCCGTGGCGGCGGCTTCGAAGCCATCGCACACCAAGTGCTGGCCCTCGCCCTCATAGGATGGGCAATGGCCACTTGGGCAATACTTAGCTACAAGAAAAACAGTTAATGAATTGGGGAGGCAGGAAGGACTATTTCACCAATACCTTACGACCATCAAGGATGTAGATGCCAGGCTGGCTGGCATCAGCTATGCGACCTGATAGGTCGTAGCATTTACCGCCAGACGATTTACCGCTCACAGAACAGTCATCTTCGATACGGACAATAGCCGTGGTCTGTTCCCTGTTTTGCACCTTAGCGGCCTCGGCCCATGCATCGGCATCGCGCTTGACATCGCTGCCAAGATAGTAGCCGAGATTCGTGGGCTGATTGTAGCCGATGTTCTGATTGAGTGCACTCATCCAATAGCAATGGTCGGTCATGAGCCAAGGGAACTTATGAGTTGTAGGATACCATGTGGAGAATATTTTGATGTCCTGCAGACGCGTGGCATCGGGCAAGATGATTTCCTCACGCCAATCGCCTACGAGATCACCGTACCACGACGGGTTACCTTTCGTATCGTTGATCATACACATGCTATAGCGCCAGAGGGTAAACGTTCGTCCGTTGGGTACGCTATGGATGATGCCCGATTCAGCCAATCCCTGTCGTGAGAGAGTTCCATCGAACCAGATAGCTGCAGCGAAGCCTGGCTTCCAGTCGTTAGCAGAGGTGATACCTGTGGGATTTCCGTCTTGATCGAAAAGTTCACTCTTATAGTATAGGAACTCACATCCTGGTGTGGAAGGCGAATAGTCGGCTACCATACACCTGCCCATGTCGTTGTCTGAAGCCGCATCCTTCTTCCAGATGACACTGCCGTCGCGTGCATCGTGGAGAGCGACCATGGTCTTTCCAGTTTCAAGACAATGGAACATCTGCAACCCTTCGCGCGAAGGCAAGAACTTACCCACGTGGTTGGCATCACCGTGACCGAGGCGTGTATTCCATAGTCCAATGCCGTCGTCATCGACAGCCATGGACCCATACATCACCTCATCACGACCGTCGCCATCAAGGTCGGCAACGTTGAGCGAATGATTACCTTGCGAAGCGTAGGTGCTATGTGCTTTACCATCTTTGCCACGGCCACGGTCGTTCGTATCGAAACGCCAACGGCGCGTCAACTGACCATCGCGCCAGTCCCAGGCTTCAATAACCGAATGGCCGTAAACGCCACGTCCGAAGATGGCCGACGGTAGGCCTGTCTCATCGAAACATCCAACCCCAACGCGGAAAGAAGAAGCGCGTTTCCAATAGTCGTCGCCCCACGACGAGGACTTTTCGCGGTTGATGAAGTCAGCACGAGCAAGCTCGGCACCCGTTCGTCCATCGATAATAGAGATAAATTCCGGCCCTGCCGAGTTGTAGTGGTCAATCCACCCTGGGCTATTGCTATTCAGATTGCCCCATGTGCGATAGTCGATAAGGCCGTCGCCATTGGTGTCGGGAATCTGCTGACCATCGCCAAAGACGGTTCCCTCGCAAGTGCGGATAGCCATCTCTGCACAGCCATCGCCATCGAAGTCGGCTATGGCAAAGCTCGACGAGTTGCCAAGGATGACGCCAGGGCCTCCCTTGACACGCCAAAGGAATGTGCCATCGAGCTTGTATGCGTCCCAGATAACAGCCCAAAGGCAATCCTTCTGCGAATAGCTGGCACCCGAACCATCGCTGATGATATTGCCAGAGGCATCCTTCACACTCTGCAGACGCTTGACAACAATCTCAAACTGGCCGTCGCCATCAAGGTCGCCAACACTGACGTCATTGGCAGTATAAACAATCTTGTCGGTGTTCGCATATACGTCCTTCGTATCGTGCAAGGGGATGCTAATATAAGGTAGCCCACCACTCACCTGGGCTTTGGTGAGGGTGAAGGTGGAAAGGGTGTCGGTGCTACCATTGAACGTGAGTCGATAGTAATTATCTGCCGACGTGCTGGCGTTAGCGTCCTGAAAGCAAGTACGGTTTTTGATGTTCGTGGCTATGCGCTTCTCTTTCGCGTTGCCGATACGGCGATAGAGGTCGAAGCCTGTAGTGGCATCGTCGCCAGGAAGCATACGCCAAGTAACAAGTACTTTGCCTGTTTGTTGCTGATAGTTACCTAAAGACGCATTTTGTGCTCCGTTGATGCTTGCCCAAAGGGCACGATCGTTCACATTGTTGGTCTGGGCCGCAATCGTGCTTGCAAAAGACAATAGCAACAAAGAAAGGATAGATTGATAAGTTTTCATAATGATGTATTCGTTTTTCGCTGCGAATTTAGTCTTTTTTGAGGAAAAGTGATGCATAAAGTTAAGGAAAAGCGACTATCTTCGTTATTATTTTAAAGAATATGCGTACCTTTGTACCGATTTGTAACCAAAAGCATAATTTTATGCATCTATTTGACGTATATCCTCTATTTCCAATAAACATCGTCCACGGCAAAGGGTGCCACGTGTGGGACGAAAACGGTACAGAATATCTGGACCTCTACGGCGGACATGCCGTAATCAGCATCGGACACGCCCATCCACACTATGTGGAGGCCATCAGCAAGCAGGTAGCACAGCTGGGATTCTACAGCAACTCTGTCATAAATAGCCTGCAACAACAGCTGGCCGAACGTCTGGGACGGGCCTGTGGCTACGAGGACTACCGCCTGTTCCTCATCAACAGCGGTGCCGAAGCCAACGAGAATGCACTTAAACTGGCATCGTTCCACACCGGACGCAAGCGTGTGCTCTCGGCTGTCAAGGCGTTCCATGGGCGCACAAGCTTAGCTGTTGAAGCCACCAACAATCCCAAGATTATTGCTCCTATCAATGCAAATGGCCACGTCACCTTCCTGCCGCTCAACGATCTTGAAGCGTGGAGAACCGAACTGGCGAAGGGCGACGTAGCGGCTTGCATTGTAGAATGCATACAGGGTGTAGGTGGCATACAGCTGGCCACGGCAGAGTTCATGCAAGGCCTCAGACAGGCGTGCGACGAGACAGGTACCGTGCTCATCTGCGACGAAATACAGTGCGGCTACGGCCGTTCGGGCAAGTTCTTTGCCCACCAGTGGCTGATGGGCTCATCCTCCGCAAATGGAGGCTGGAAAGGAGCTCCCGACATCATCACTGTAGCCAAGGGCATTGCTAACGGTTTCCCCATGGGTGCCGTGCTGATTTCTCCGAAATTCGAGGCCGTGTACGGACAGCTCGGCACCACCTTCGGCGGTAACCATCTGGCATGCGCTGCTGCGCTGGCCGTCTTAGACGTCATGGAGGGTGAAGGACTCATCGAGAATGCAAGGAAGGTGGGAGAATATTTAATCAACAACTTGAAAAATGAATGCAAGCTCCCTGCAGACGTTGACAGCAATCCTTATTCGTCATTACCAGGTGAAGCCGAGACTCGCCATTCTTCACTCATCAAGGATGTGCGTGGCCGTGGGCTGATGATTGGCATTGAGTTGGATGTTCCTTACAAAGAAATACGCCAACGCCTGCTTTTCGACGAACATGTGTTCACGGGTTGCGCCGGCACTAACGTGCTGCGCCTGTTACCGCCTCTCTGCCTAAGCATGGAAGAGGCTGAGACATTCCTCGAGAAATTCAAGAAAGTAATTAATTCATAAATACGTATATTGTCACACAAAAACACAACGATTATGGACGAACAACTGAAACAGATTGGTGAACGTCTGCGTGGTCTGCGCGACGTGCTCGACATCGAAGCCCAAGAGGTGGCAAACCTCTGCGGCATCTCGCTCGAACATTACCTAAAGATGGAGAATGGCGAAGGCGAACTCTCTGTAGCCAACCTCCAGAAAATAGCCAAGGAATATGGTGTGGAGCTCAACGTGCTGCTCTTCGGCGAAGAGCCCCACATGAGCACTTACTTCCTTACACGCAAGGGGCAGGGGCTGAGTGTGGAGCGCCGAAAAGCCTACCACTACGAGAGTCTAGCCAGCGGCTTCCGCGGCCGTAAAGCCGACCCATTCATCGTGACCGTTGAGCCTAAGCCCGAGGACACACCACGCGAGAGTAACTCACACCCTGGACAGGAGTTCAATATGGTGCTCGAAGGCACCATGGAACTTACGATTGGCTCGAAGACGCTTATCCTTGAAGAAGGCGACAGCATCTACTTCGATGCCACACAGCCACATGGCATGCGCGCGCTGAACGGACAGAACGTGCGCTTCTTTGCCATCATCTTCTAAGCTTTTTCAAAGATATTTCAGGATTTATACGCTTAAGATTAAGCACACAGACACACTATGATTGAGCGATACCTAAAACAAACAACGTTCTCGTCGCTCGAAGACTACAACGAGAACCTGCAATTCATCATCCCCGAACGCTTCAACTTTGCCTACGACGTTATTGACGTTTGGGCTGAGGAGGCGCCCGACAAGCAGGCGATTCTCTGGACCAATGACAAAGGCGAGGAGCGTCGCACTACCTTTGGCCAACTAAAGGCCGAGACTGATCAGGCAGCAAGCTATCTCCAGAGCCTCGGGATAGGCTACGGCGACCCTGTAATGCTCATTCTCAAGCGCCGCTATGAGTGGTGGATTGCCATGTTAGCACTGCACAAAATTGGGGCAAAGGCCATCACAGCGACCCACATGCTGACAAAGCACGACATAGTATATAGGAACACGCGTGCGAGCGTGAAGGCCATCATCTGTGTCGATGACGACTACGTTACCACACAGGTGAGCGAGTCGTTGCCCGAGAGCCCCACAGTAAAGTTAGTGGTAGTGGTGGCACCAAAGGCCGGAGACAAGCGAGCCTCTGAAATTATATCCAAGCACGAAGGCTGGCACGACTGGCACACCGAGATTGAGTCTGCGCCCGAGTTCAAACGCCCGGACACGGCCAACGAGAACGACGACACGATGCTTATTTTCTTCACGAGCGGCACCAGTGGCGAGCCCAAAATGGTGGCACACGACTTTCTGTACCCATTGGGGCAACTGACGACGGGTGTCTACTGGCACAACCTCAACAAAGACAGTCTCCACCTTACCGTGGCCGACACAGGCTGGGCCAAGGCATCATGGGGCAAGATATACGGACAATGGTTTGCAGGAGCATCAATATTTGTCTACGACCACGAAAAGTTCAATGCCGACGAACTTTTGCGACAGCTCTGCAAGTACAAGGTCACCAGTTTCTGTGCCCCGCCCACCATCTACCGTTTTATGATTCGCGAAGACCTCAGCCGCTACGACCTCAGTGCCTTGCAATACTGCTGCACTGCCGGTGAGGCTTTGAATCCCGTTGTCTTCGACAAGTTCTACGAACATACAGGCTTGCGCATCATGGAAGGTTTTGGACAATCAGAGACGACCATGATTTTGGGCACAATGCCGTGGATAGAACCCAAGCCCGGCTCTATGGGTAAGCCCAACGGCCAGTATAAAATCAAATTGCTGAAAGCCGACGGTTCGCCCTGTGAGGACGGTGAGAAAGGCGAAATAGCCATCAAGGTAAACGACGACCGCTACGTGACAGCCAGCGGATGGAAGCTCGGCAAGCCTATAGGTCTCTTCAAAGGCTACTATCGCGACCCTGAGCAGACACGCCTCTCATGGCACGATGGTTACTACTTCACTGGCGATCTGGCCTGGCGCGACGAGGACGGCTACTATTGGTTCGAAGGCCGCAAGGACGATGTGATCAAATCATCGGGCTACCGCATTGGCCCCTTCGAAGTGGAAAGCGCACTGATGACGCACCCCGCAGTCGTGGAATGTGCCATCACGGGCGTTCCTGATGACATCCGAGGCATGGTCGTCAAGGCCACTATCGTTCTTGGCAAAGAGTGGAAAGACAAGGTTGGCGATGCGCTCATCAAAGAGCTGCAGCAACACGTCAAGCACGAGACCGCGCCATATAAATACCCGCGGATCATTGAGTTCGTCGACGAACTGCCTAAAACCAACAGCGGCAAGATCCGACGGGCTGAGATACGCAATCGAGACAAAAATAAATAGCATTTTTTTCATCTACTCATATTACCTAAAATGGTAGAACGTTTCTTAAAACAGACCTCATTTGTTTCCACCGAAGATTACAATGAGAATCTCGAATTCATAATACCCAAACACTTCAACTTCGCCTACGATGTCATGGATGTCTGGGCAGAGGAGGCACCTGACAAGCTTGCCTTGCTATGGACCAACGACGAAGGTGAAGAACGACGAGCCACATTTGCTCAGCTGAAGGCTGAGAGCGACCAGGCTGCAGCTTATCTACACAGCCTTGGAATCGGGCCGGGCGACCCTGTAATGCTCATCCTCAAGCGACGCTACGAATGGTGGATTGCCATGCTGGCTCTACACAAACTGGCCGCCGTGGTCATTCCCGCTACACACATGCTCACGAAGCACGATATAGTATATAGGAACACGCGCGCGAGTGTTAAGGCAATCATCTGCGTCGACGACCCATACGTGGTGGGACAGATCAACAAGGCGTTGCCTGAAAGTCCTACGGTTGAACATGTCATCACCATGAAACGTTGGCACGACGAGATTGGCACTGCACCCGCTTTCGTTCGTCCGGCGGCCAAGAACTACAATTCCGATACCATGCTGATGTACTTCACCAGCGGCACCAGCGGCGAGCCTAAGATGGTAGCACACGATTTTCTGTATGCCTTAGGGCACCTGACGACGGGTGTTTTCTGGCACAACCTCAGCGAGGATTCCATTCACCTCACCGTGGCCGACACCGGCTGGGGTAAGGCCGTATGGGGAAAGTTCTATGGACAATGGTTCGCTGGAGCCACGGTCTTCGTATTCGACCATGAGAAGTTCGATGCCGACCGTCTGCTCCGTCAGATGGAGAAATACCACGTCACCAGCTTCTGCGCGCCGCCCACCATTTACCGTTTCATGATTCGCGAGGACCTCAGCCGTTACGACCTCAGCGCACTGCGCTACTGCTGCACTGCCGGCGAGGCTTTGAACCCTGCCGTCTACGAGAAGTTCTTTGAACAGACAGGCATACGCCTTATGGAAGGCTTCGGGCAGACTGAAACGACCATGACACTCGGTACCTTCCCGTGGATGGAGCCAAAGCCAGGTTCAATGGGTAAGCCCAACGGACAGTATGAGATTGACCTCCTAAAGCCCGACGGCACCTCGTGCGAAGATGGTGAGAAAGGCGAAATCGTCGTCAAGGTAGGCGACAAAAAACCTGTAGGTCTCTTCAAGGAATACTACCGCGACCCCGAGCTGACGCACGAAGCATGGCACGACGGCCTCTACCACACAGGCGACATGGCCTGGCGCGACGAGGACGGCTACTACTGGTTTGAAGGGCGCATCGACGATGTTATCAAGTCCAGCGGCTACCGCATCGGCCCCTTCGAAGTGGAGAGCGCACTCATGACGCACCCAGCCGTGGTCGAATGTGCCATCACAGGCGTGCCCGATGACATACGCGGCATGGTCGTCAAGGCTACCATCGTGCTCGGCAAGGAATGGAAAGACCGAGCCGGCGACGACCTCATCAAGGAGCTGCAGCAGCACGTCAAGCACGAGACAGCCCCCTACAAATATCCCCGTATCATCGAGTTTGTGGACGAGCTGCCCAAGACAATCAGTGGTAAGATCAGAAGAGTAGAAATCAGACAGAAAGACAACAAAAAATGAAATTTGCCATCATTGGAGCCGGTAACATCGGCAGCGCATTGGCCTTTGGCCTCGCACAAAGCAAGCTGGTCCGCACAGAGGACATCAGCATCAGCAATACTCACCCCGAGAAGCTGGAGCGCATCCGCCAACGTGAGCCCCTCATCCGCACCACGACCGACAACCGCGAGTGCATCGAAGGGGCCGACGTCGTGGTGCTGGCCATGAAACCCTGGCGACTGAAGGAAGCCGCTGAGCAGCTGAAGCCGTGGCTCGATTACGACCACCAGATCGTAGCCTCCATGGTCGGCGGCGTGGGACTGAAGGATCTGCAGGAGATATTCAGCAGACCCACCCCCTGCCCCTCCCGTGAGGGAGGGGAGACCTCCGGCGTGAATGAGGGTGACAACGCGCAGCAACTCCCCTCCCTCACGGGAGGGGTTAGGGAGAGGGTCTGCCCCCCTCTCTACTACCTCATCCCCAACACCGCCATCGCTACACGCGAGAGCATGACGTTTCTCAGCTCCGTAGGTGCTACACCCGAACAGGACGCGGCTTTGCTCGAAGTTTTCAAGGAACTGGGCGACGCTATGTTGGTGGAGGAACGTCTGATGAACGCCGGTCTGGTGCTGGCCTCCTGCGGCATCGCCTACGCCCTCCGCTATATCCGCGCCAACACACAGGGCGGCGTACTCATGGGCTTCACACCCGCCGACGCCCAGCGCATCGTGGCGCAGACAATGAAAGGTGCCGCCAGCCTGCTCAGCGCCGACGGCTCGCATCCCGAGTCGGAGATCGACAAGGTCACGACCCCTGCCGGTCTCACCATCCGTGGCCTAAACGCCATGGAACGCAACGGTTTCACCACCTCCATCATCGAAGGTCTCATGGCCTCGATACCCCAAAGTAAATAACCACCCGCTTTCAGGCTGGGTGCAGCGCCTATTCGCGCTTAATAATCTATTGCACCATGAGAATAGTCATCAAGATCGGCTCCAACGTCCTCACCCGCAAGGACGGCAAGCTGGACGTGACGCGCGTCTCGGCCCTCGTGGATCAGGTGGCGTGGCTGCGGCAGCAGGGGCACGAGGTCATACTGGTGTCATCGGGTGCCGTGGCCTGCGGCCGCAGCGAGCTGAAGGTCAACCACGCCCTCGACACCGTGGAACAGCGCCAACTCTTCTCGGCCCTCGGACAGGTGAAGCTCATCGGCCTCTACTACGACCTCTTCCGCGAGTTCGGCATCCATGTGGGTCAGGTGCTGACGATGAAGGAGAACTTCGAGCCCGGCGAGCAGTACGACAACCAGCGGGCGTGCATGAACGTGATGCTGGAGAACGGCGTGCTGCCCATCGTCAACGAGAACGACACCGTCTGCGTCACCGAGCTGATGTTCACCGACAACGACGAGCTCAGCGGCCTCATCGCCCAAATGATGCAGGCCGACACGCTCATCCTGCTGTCCAACATCGACGGCATCTTCACCGGCCACCCCGACGACCCGCAGTCCAGGCTCATCCGCGAGGTGGCGCCCGGCACGGACCTCTCCACTTATATTAAAGAGGAGAAGAGCGCCTTCGGCCGCGGCGGCATGCACTCGAAGTACACCACCGCCAGCTGCGTGCAGGCCGCCGGCATACGCGTCGTCATCGCCAACGGCGAGCGCGACGACATCCTCCTCGACCTCATGCAAAAGCCTGAACAAACGCCCCATACCGCATTCATCCCATGCCTCTGACAGAAACTTTCCAGCGTGTGAAGCAAGCCAGCAGACGTCTGGCTCTCATGACCGACGAGCAGCGCAACCGTATTCTCAACGCGGTGGCCGATGCCATCATGGCCCGTCAGGCAGAGCTCCTGGCTGCCAATAGCCAGGACTTGGCCAAGATGTCCAAGGAGAATCCGCTCTACGACCGTTTGCAACTGACACCCGAGCGTCTGGAGGCCATCGCCGCAGACATACGCAGCGTAGCCAGCCTGCCCTCGCCCCTCGGACATATCACCAACGAGCGCACGCTGCCCAACGGCCTACAGCTGCATCGCATCAGCGTGCCCTTCGGCGTCATCGGCATGATCTACGAAGCCCGTCCCAACGTCACCTTCGACGTCTTCTCGCTCTGCTTCAAGAGCGGCAATGCCTGCATCCTCAAGGGCGGACGCGATGCCGACGCCTCCAACCGTGCGGCCGTAGGTCTCATCCACGACGTGCTGCAGAGTCATGACGTAAACACGGACGTCGTAACCCTGCTGCCCGCCACCCACGAGGCCACGACCGAACTGCTGCACGCCGTGGGCTATGTGGACCTCTGCATCCCCCGCGGAGGCCGCAAGCTCATCGACTTCGTGCGCGACAACGCCCGGGTGCCAATCATTGAGACGGGAGCCGGCGTCGTCAACACCTACTTCGACAAGGACGGCGACCTCGGCAAGGGCAACGCTATCGTGAACAACGCCAAGACGAGGCGCGTCAGCGTGTGCAATGCCCTGGACTGCCTGCTCGTTCATCAGGCACGCCTCGCAGACCTGCCGGCACTGGTGGCTCCCATGGCAGCGCGCGTCACGCTCTATGCCGACGCACCAGCCTTTGCGGCACTCGACGGGCACTACTCTGCAGAGCTCCTGCAGCCTGCTGCGCCCGAGAGCTATGGCACCGAGTTCATGGACTATAAACTCGCCATCAAGACCGTTGCCGACTTAGACGAAGCCCTGGAGCATATCGCGCGCTACGGCTCGGGCCACAGCGAGAGCATCGTCACCGAGAATCCCGAGACTGCCCAGCGCTTCCTCGCGGAGGTCGATGCCGCCTGCGTCTATTGGAACGCTCCCACCAGCTTCACCGACGGTGCCCAGTTCGGCCTCGGCGCAGAGATAGGCATCAGCACACAGAAGCTCCACGCCCGAGGACCCATGGCTCTTGAAGAAATCACCACCTACAAATGGCTCATCCGTGGCAACGGACAGACCCGCCCATAAATAAATCAGCTCTTTCTTATGAAACGAATCCTTCTTTTTCTCTTTATTCTCGTAAGTATATGTCCTGGATTCAGCGCTACTACTGCTGATAACGACACCCTCCTCCGCGTCCTCCGTGAGGAGCTGAGTGCCGATTTCGCCGAGCTTCAGAAGCAGGACATCAAACCTTACTTCATGAGTTTTCGCGTGCAGGAGTCATTCAACACGCGCATCACAGCTTCTTTCGGTTTCCTCGGCATCTCCAATCAGAATCACTCCCGCACGTTCACGCCGCAGGTACGTGTCGGTACCCCCGAGCTCGATAACTTCAAGTTCAACAACCAATCGCGCAGCGGCACCCAACCGCTTCCGCTGACTGACGCTTCGACCGATGCTTTGCGCGTTGCCATCTGGTCGCAGATGCTCACCGCCTACGACCGCGCCACTGCCGCCTATCGCGATGCACAGAACCGCCTCCGCTCACAGGCCGACAACGAGGATAAGGCTCCCTGCTTTTCTATGCTCAGCGATTCCGTCGCCGAGTCTTACTATGAACCGCCCCTCACCCATCCCGCCCTCACCCCTGCCGAACAACGCGAATGGGAAGAGCGTCTCTGCCGCATCAGTGCCGTCTTCCGCCAGTGGCCACAGTTCGGAGAGGCTGTTGCTAACCTCCAGGTGGAGAATCAGCGAACACATCTCGTGAGCACCGAGGGTACTGCCATCGTACAGAACCGCATCAGCTATCGCGTCTTCATTCAGGCCCAGGTCAAGACCGACGACGGTATGGAAATGCCCCTCACCCAAAGCTACTATGCCACTACGCTAGACTCGCTGCCCGATGAAGCCACGATGACTCGCGATGCCGAGGATATCGGGCGACGCCTCGTTGCCCTAGCCCAAGCTCCCGTAGCCGATCCCTTCACGGGTCCTGCTCTCATGAGCGGTCCTGCCAGCGGCGTCTTCTTCCACGAGATCTTCGGTCACCGTCTGGAAGGTCACCGCATGAAGACGGGTGGACAGACGTTCCGCAACATGATTGGCGAGCGCGTTCTGCCTACAGACTTCCAAGTCTACTGCGACCCCACGCTGACGCACTACGGTTCCCAACCCCTGAATGGTGGCTACCGCTTCGACGATGAAGGCACACGCGCCCGTAGGGTAAATAATGTGGTGGATGGCGTACTCAAGGAGTTTCTCATGAGCCGCGTACCCCTCGACAGCTTCCCCCAAAGCAACAGCCACGGTCGCACAGCCGAAAGCGGCACACCCGTTTCGCGTCAATCCAATCTCGTCGTGGAAACGCGCAAGCCCTACACCGAAGCCCAGCTGCGGCAGCTCCTGCGCGATGAGGCTCGCCGTCAGGACAAACCCTATGGCTATCTTTTCCAAAGCGTCAGCGGCGGTTTCACCCAGACAGGCGAGGGCGGCAGCATCAACTCATTCAACGTCACGCCTCTGGAGGTCTATCGTATCTATGTGGACGGCCGACCGGACGAGCTCGTCCGCGGTGTTGATCTCATCGGCACGCCCCTCTCCATGTTCTCCAACATCACAGCCGGCGGCGACACGCCTGCGACCTTCATCGGTGTATGTGGTGCCGAGAGCGGCTGGGTACCTGTCTCTGCCACCTCTCCCATGGTATTCTGCTCGAAGATCGAGACACAGCGCCGACAAAAGAAAAGCGCCCTTATGCCTGCGCTGGAGGCTCCTCATTTCATCACTCAGCCCTCTGCCCTCAGCCCTCTGCATGCTACCGAGGATTCTGTCATCTTCGCGGCCCTCTCCGACGAGCTGCAGCGCAGCATGGACAGCCTTCGCATCGAAGGCCAACCCGCACCCTTCATCATCGACTACCGTCTGCAGCGTTCACGCGAGTTCGACCTCACCTCTTCCTTTGGTGAAATCACTACCATGCAAGTGTCTCCCTGGGCGCAGAAGTTTGATGCCGAAGTCATTCTGGGCGACTATAAGCACAGCAGCTTACGCGAGCCCGAATCGGGCATGAGAGGCGTAGGCATCCCAATGGCTGCTGACTACAACAACCTGCGCCGTCAGGCCTGGTTCGCCTCTGATGCGCGCTACAAACAGGCCATCGCCTCCCTTGAGAACAAGCGCCAGCAATTAAAGAAGGTACAGCTGCCTGCCGACGAGGCTGCCCTCGACGACCTTATTCCGGCACAACCCGTCACCAGCATCCAGCTGCAGCCACGTGAGTTCAGCGATACCCTCGCCGATGAGCTCGCCGACTACCTCCGCCGTCTGTCGGGTGTTGCCAAGGATTTTCCTGCGCTCATCCTCAGCGAGGCTAATATGAATCAGCGCCAAGCCTACATCTATCGTCTCACTTCCGAGGGTGTACGCGTGGCACAGCTCCAGGACGACATCAGCTCCATCGCCTTCCGCTTCGCTTTCGCACGTGGCACCAACCCTCTCTCTTGGAGTCATGACTACGCCTCTCCCTCCGAGCTGCTAGCTGATAGCGCCCGCTTCACCAAGAGGGCACGCGAATACGTTGCGCTACAATACAAGCTTTTCTGCGACTCCATCGCTGAGGAAGACTATTATGTAGGTCCCGTTCTTTTTGAGAACGGAGCAGCAAGTAGGATTATCTACAACCTTACCAGCGGCAACCGCCACAACTTCCGCGCCTGGCATCCTTACCTCCGCAGCGACAGAGCCATTTTCTCCAAACTCAACCGTAAGATTGTAGACGACAATATCACTATCCGTCAGGATCCTACACTCACGAAATGGAATGGTCACGAACTCATCGGTGCCTACACCGTCGATGCCAACGGTCAGACACCACAGGCGGTCACCCTCGTCGACCGTGGCATCTTCCGTGGACAGCTCTGTGGCAGCACGCCGGCACTCGGCACATCGAAACCTACAGGCAACCTGCGTTTCAACAAGCCCAACACATGGAACGGAGCCTTGGCGGCCAGCACGGCACCCGGCGTTATCCGCATAGAGAGCAGCAAGACCCTACCGCTCAAGAAGATGCGCAAGCAGCTCCTGCGCGACGCACAGCGCGAGGGCTACGACCATGCCTATATCGTGCGTAAGGATGCCCTCTATTGCGTCAACGTTAAGGACGGCAGCGAGAAACCGCTGCGCAAGCCCAACATCAATCCAACCCTGAACATGATGCGCCACATCAGCGCCCTCTCCACCGAGCAGACAGATATCGTCAACACCGAGGATAACGGGGCCCGCTTCTCCATTGTAGGCCCTAAGGCCATGCTACTCAACGATGTGGAAGTGCCTACCACAACGCCCGAGCAGCCCGCCAAGATTCCCCTCACCTTCCCGCTACATAGAAAATAAAATGATATGAAAGTTTTTCAACATGTACAAGACATCGGCGACCTCAGCGTCGCCCTCGCGGAAGCGCAGGAAGTGAAGCGCGACCGCTACCAGTGGCAGCACTTAGGCAAGAACAAGACCGCGCTGCTCATCTTCTTCAACAACTCGCTCCGCACACGCCTCTCCACGCAGAAGGCTGCCATGAACCTGGGCATGAACGTCATCGTGCTCGACGTGAACCAAGGTGCCTGGAAGCTGGAGACGGAGCGCGGCGTCATCATGGACGGCGACAAGAGCGAGCATCTCTTGGAAGCCATCCCCGTGATGGCATCGTACTGCGACATCATCGGCGTGCGCTCCTTCGCCCGCTTCGAGAGCCGTGAGGACGACTACGAGGAGAAGATCCTGAACCAGTTCATCCGCTACAGCGGCCGCCCCGTATTCTTCATGGAGAGCGCCACAGTGCATCCACTGCAAGCGTTTGCTGACCTCATTACCATCAAAGAACAGACCCCCTCCCCGCTCCCCCTCAAGGGGGAGAGTGGTCACCTTCAAGATCAGGCACCCTCTCAAAATCATTCTGCTCTCCCCCTTGAGGGGGAGCAGGGAGGGGGTCTGCTTAAGGTCGTACTCTCCTGGGCACCGCATCCCAAAGCTCTACCGCAGGCGGTTCCCAACTCGTTCGCCGAGTGGATGTTGGCCGCTTCCCAACAGGGACTTGGCATCGACTTCGTCGTCACACATCCCGAGGGCTACGAGCTCGACCCGCAGTTCGTCGGCGACGCCCGTGTAGAGTACGACCAGATGAAGGCTTTCGAGGGCGCCGACTTCATCTACGCCAAAAACTGGAGCTGCCCGGGCGTGACGCGTCCCGAAGACTACGGCAAGGTATTGCATGACTACCACACAATGATGGACTGGTGCGTCAGCGCACGTCAGATGGCCGTGACCAACGACGCGCACTTCATGCACTGCCTGCCGGTAAGAAGAAACATGATTGTGACGGACGACGTCATCGAGGGGCCGCGCTCGCTGGTCATCCCCGAGGCCGCCAACCGCGAGATCTCGGCACAAGTCGTTATCAAACGTATACTTGAGAATTTATAACGTGCCTGAACATACACCGCAACAGGACTTGATGATGTAAGCGCACATGCATACGGAAAAGAGGCCAAACCTTCCCACGGGTTTGGCCTCTTTTTTGCTTAAAACGATGTGTTGCCCATAGCGATTATGCATGTCGAACGATTCTCTTAGGTGCATCGGGCAATTCTCTTAGGCGTGTCGAACAATTCTCTTAAGCGCATCGGGCAATTCTCTTAGGTGCATTGAATGGTTCTCTTCAGAGATATATACTCGGGTAACGGGAAAGAGTAATTTACGAAATTCGTTTAACTTCCTCGATACCGTCGATATTCTGAAGTTTACGTATGATGATGTCCAAATCATCCGTATCGTGCACCCCAAGTTCGATATCCCCTTGGAAGATACCTTCCCGCGCAGCAATTGACAATTGGAGGACGTTGACATTGAGCTGTTCTGTGATAACATCGGTAAGGCTCTTTATTATTCCTACCCTGTCGATACCTTCCATGTGCAGTGTAGCCGCAAAGCTGATCTGTTTGTGCGTATCCCAGAACACGGCAAGGATATGGTTGCCATCCACATTCTTTAGTTTGTTGGCCACGCTACAACTCCTCTTATGCACAATTACTCGGTTTTGCTCGTCGAGATAGCCCAGGACTTCGTCCCCTGGAATAGGGTGGCAGACGGGACAGATGCTGACACGTCCCAGATTCTCTTCGTTTAAATAGAGTGGTTTTTTACGGTCCACAACAAGCGTTGCGCTGTCGTCCGACCCTGCGACACGCTCTGGCGCAGTCTCGCTACTTTGTCGCTTACGCTTATAGAACGGGATGTAGCGTGTCCATCCTTTGCTTTCTCCTTTTTTAGACTTATCGGATGTAGTATGCAGGGCGTTCAGATCGTCGTCGCCGAGCACGATAGCCCCAGAGCCAACGTTTGCGAAAAAATCCTCACGTGTTTTCAGCAAGTGAAAACTTGTCAGGCGGTCCAACAATTGGCTGTTAAACTCTACTTCATGCTTTATACACCAGTCTTCGAGCATCTCCTCGCCTTTCTTCTGCTGCTCGCGTCGCTGACGTCTGAGGATAGCTTCGACTTTATTCTTCGCTTTTGCCGTTGTGACGAAATTCACCCACGAGGGATCAACCCTGAGCGTATTTGATGTGAGAATCTCTACTTGGTCACCACTTTTGAGGCGATAGCTTATCGGCACGAGCTGGTGGTTCACCTTCGCACCTATACAATGCGTTCCAAGCACGGTATGAATAGAAAAAGCGAAGTCGAGCGCAGTGCATCCTGCCGGCATAGTCTTGAACTCGCCCTTAGGCGTTATCACCAGAATTTCGGAAGAGTAGAGGTTGAGCTTTATCGTAGAAAGGAAATCCATGGCCGACGGCTGCGGGTCGTCGAGAATCTCCTTAATTGTTGAGAGCCACTTCTCGAGCTCCGTCTCGCTGGCCGAGGTGTCCTTCTCGCCTTCCTTATATTTCCAGTGTGCGGCAAAGCCACGCTCGGCCATGTCGTCCATACGGCGCGACCGTATCTGCAGCTCTATCCATCGTCCCTGCTTGCTCATGAGTGTCGTGTGAAGCGCCTGATAGCCATTGCTCTTTGGGTTGGAGAGCCAGTCGCGGAAGCGGTCGGGATGAGCCTTATAGATGCTGGTGCAGGCGGCATAGATCTGGAAGCAATCGTTGATCTCGGAATCTGGTGTATGGGGATCAAAGACGATGCGCACGGCCAGGATGTCATATATTTCCTCAAACTTGACATGCTTGTTCTGCATCTTCGACCAGATGCTGTAGGGGCGTTTGATACGTGCCTTGATGTCGTAATGAAGTCCCAGCTTGTCGAGCTTCTCTCGAATGGGCAAGATAAACGTGCGAAAAGCCTCATCGAGGTGCGGACGGATTTGGTCAAGTTGCCTGCAAATCTGTTCGTAGGCTTCCGGATGTTCGTAACGGAAGCTGAAATCTTCGAGTTCCTCTTTGATGAGGTTCAAGCCGAGCCGATGAGCCAACGGCGCATAGATATATAAGGTCTCGCCGGCAATCTTATATTGTTTGTGGGGAGGTTGCGAGCCAAGGGTGCGCATGTTGTGCAGACGATCGGATATCTTGATGAGGATGACTCGGATGTCATCGCTCATTGTCAGCAACAGTTTCTTGAACGACTCGGCCTGAGCCGAAGCCTTGTCACCGAAGATACCTCCTGAGATTTTCGTCAGTCCGTCCACAATCTGTGCTATCTTTTCCCCAAAGATATTCGTCAGGTCCTCCACGGTGTAGTCGGTATCCTCGACCACATCATGTAAAAGTGCCGCACAAATACTGGTGGAGCCCAAGCCTATCTCGCCACACACTATTTGTGCCACCGCCAAAGGGTGCATAATATATGGTTCGCCCGAAAGTCTTCGCACGCCTTTATGCGCCTGCTTGGCAAAGTTGAACGCGCGAGAGATAAGATCTACCTTCTTGCGGTGTGGAGATGCTAAATATGTTTCGATGAGGTGGTTGTAAGCTTTGCTTATCATTTCCTCATCCTGTTGTGCTTGGCGGATAGCATCGTCGTCCATAATTACTCTATAATATAATAGTATTTGTTATTTTACACGAATCTTCTGACCTGGTTTGATGTTGCTGCCTCGAATGCCGTTGAGCCTACGCAATTTTGCCACCGTAGTACCATTACGACGTGCAATAGCACCAAGCGTGTCGCCACGGCGAACGACAGCTGAACGCCCACCGCGTCCTGCCTTGCGGCCTCGACCACGGCCGCGTTTTGAACTTATTTTGGTGGAAGCTGGTGCTATGGTTGACTGCGCCACTTCTATCTCTTTGCGGTTCGTCATCAATTCCGTTGCCCGATAAGCATAGATAGAGTCGCCTGCTTCAATGAATGCTGTCATTGAAGCATTGGGCAATCTGAGCGCGCAAGCATGGCTGTCGCCAGGGATAAGCGAGGTCCTATATTGGGGATTAAGCGCCCGCAGAGCCTCGGCCGAGATGTTACACAAAGCTATAACCTGGTCGGCATGCAGGTTGCGGTTAACCATCACCGTGTCCGTTGCAGCAGGCAGCTGTGCAGAAGCCGGACAGATGTTATGGTCGCAATAGTAAGTCATGATGTAGTTTGCGGCAATAAAAGCGGGCACATAGCCACGTGTCTCCTTAGGAAGATAAGGATAAATTTGCCAATAGTCCTTCGACCCTCCGGCTCGGCTTATAGCCTTACGCACATTGCCAGGTCCGCAATTGTAAGAAGCAATAGCGAGTGTCCAGTCGCCGAAGATGTCGTAAAGGTCCTTGAGATAGTGGGCTGCGGCATAGCTCGACTTGATAGGATCGCGTCGCTCATCGATGAGGCTGGTCACCTCAAGCCCGTATTGCTTGCCGGTAGTAATCATGAACTGCCAGAGTCCTACTGCACCGGCATGACTGACGGCTTGAGGGTTCAAGGCGCTTTCAATCACGGGCAGATATTTCAGCTCAAGAGGCAGTTGATAGGCTTCGAGAGCTTCCTCGAAGATTGGCATGTAGAAGTTGGAAGCACCGAGAATGATGCTCACCGAACGACGCAGACGTCCTGTGTATTGATCGATGAAATGGCGAACGACATCGTTGTAGGGCATCTCTATGACGTTAGGCAGACGTTGGAGGCGATGGATATAGGTTTCGCGATCGAACTCCGGGTTCACGCCCGTATCAATGCAATCACCCTCGGGTATGAGATAGTTCTTGTTGTTCCATTCATTCAGGAGGCTGTCCATTTCTTCTTCCATTCCTGCAGGCAAATCGATGTCGTCGGTTACTTCATCCTCTTCTTCCTCCTCCTCGTCGTCGTCATCGATGTCAAGAGCCTCCTCTGTTTCGTCGTCCACCTCAACCTGGGCAAAGGTATAGACAGGCGAACAAGCAAGCATACACGTGGTAAATAGTATTGAAAATTCTTTCTTCATTGGTTCAATTCGTTAAGCGGCCTCACGGCCTGTGATTAGAAATTAACGGCGAGCGAGACCCCAACGTTTTGGCCTCCTCCTCGCAAGAATCCCTTCCCGCCGTGCTGAGCCCGCGGGTCGGTGTTGATGATTGCAGGCTGCATGTGAAACGACAAGTCCTCCGAAATATCGAAGCTTGAGAGTTCTGCATCGACGTATGCATCAATGACGGAAAGTGCATACACAGCCACGAAAGCCAAGATGCTCATGTCGCGATACCTGCGATAATAGTTTTTTCTGTTCTTGAAGATTTCCTTAAACTGTTCTTCGCGTCCACTCATATTGAAGTTGATGGGCAGCATCTTCTCGTAGGACTTGGTGTCGGGATCATCGTCCATGATATCAAGGTAGGCCTGCGAGTAGTCGCTCAGCATCTGATTGTTCCACGACAGGGCGTAGGTGCAGCCAAGGAAGCCTCCATAAATGATTGGCAGTTTCCAGTACTTATGGTTGTAGATTTGTCCGCCACCAGGCAGGATGAGACTTAACCAAAGCGCTCGTGAGGGATCGGGTCGGAAAGGTGGAGCCACAATCTCCGCCACTCGTGTGGCAAGGCTGTCTACGTTCACCGCCTTGACGGGCTCCTCACTCAGGCTTACCTCACGCCCCAGCAATACGCTGTCAGGTGTCAGTGCGAACTCGTCGGCAACCTCCAGCGTGTCGGCAACATAGCCCTCCTCCTCTCCGGCTTGTGCCGCCAGGCACTGCAGGAAAGGAATGGCTGCAACCATCAAGCTGACGAAGAAACGCAGAGAGGAGGTCATGTTCAATGCTTCAGTTTGTCCAACAATGCCACAATGCGCTCCAAATCTTCCTCGCTGGAGAAGGGTATGGTAATCTTTCCCTTTCCTTTGTCGTTGCAGGCGAATTGCACTTTCGTCTGAAAACATTTCGACAGGTTGTCGCGCAACAGTTCATAGTCGCGACTGAGGTGTGCCTTCGCCGGACGTATTGTCTGACCTGCGGCACTGACCGTTTCGCCTTCGCTGAGCCGTTTCACCAGCTCTTCCACCTTACGCACACTCAGGTGCTCACGTTGTATCTGGGCAAACACCTTCAACTGCAACGAGGGATTATCCAAGGTCAACAGCGCACGGGCATGGCCCATGTCGAGTTGTCGGTTTTGCAAGGCTACTTGTATCGTAGCAGGTAATTTCAGCAGACGCAGGTAGTTGGTGATGGTGGCACGTTTCTTTCCCACGCGTTCCGAGAGGCGGTCCTGTGTGAGGCCATACTGTTCGAGCAGATGTTGGTAGGCCAGTGCTATCTCAAGGGCGTTCAAGTCCTGCCGTTGGATATTCTCAATGAGAGCCATCTCCATGACGTTTTCGTCATCAGCCGTGCGGATGTAGGCAGGGATGGTAGCGAGCCCGGCCATCTGCGATGCACGCCAACGACGCTCGCCGGCAATGATTTCGTAGGTCCCCTCCTGCAACTTGCGCAGGGTTATCGGCTGAATGATGCCTATCTCACGGATGCTGTCGGCCAACTCGCTCAAGGCCTCGGCATCGAACTCGCGGCGGGGTTGGTTGGGATTGGGGTGGATGAGCGAGATGTCGGTCTCGCTTATCGACGAAGAGCCTTCGGTCTGCGGTTCCGACGTCTCTATCAGAGCGTCAAGTCCGCGGCCAAGTGCCGGATATTTCTTGTGTGCAGCCATTTAAGTTTATTCTAAATTCTTTATCTTGGTTCCTTTATTCATGATCCTATTTCGCCGGAATTGATGTCTTTCATCTCCATCGTGCCGGGCGGCATCGTATGAAAGAACAGGCGGACAGACTCTATGAATTGGTCTGATTGTTTTTTTCGATAATTTCCTGCGCCAACGACAAGTGGTTGCGAGCACCAACGCTGTCGGCATCATACAATATGGCGGGTATGCCGTGCGAAGGAGCCTCTGAGAGCTTCACGTTGCGACTGATGACCGTTTTGAACACGAGCTCCTGGAAATGACGACGTACTTCGTCCTTAATCTGATTGGCTAGGCGCAAACGCGAATCAAACATAGTGAGCAGGAAACCCTCAATCTCGAGTTGCGGGTTGAGCTTCTGCTTGATAATCTTGATGGTGTTCAACAGCTTGGAAATGCCTTCCAGCGCAAAGTATTCACACTGGACAGGTATAATCACCGAGTTGGCAGCCGTGAGTGCATTCACAGTGATGAGCCCCAACGAGGGCGAGCAATCAATGAGGATAAAATCATAGTCGGACAGGAGAGGCTTGAGCAGACGAGCCATGACGCGTTCGCGCTCGGGCATGTTGAGCATCTCTATTTCGGCACCTACCAAGTCAATATGGCTGGGCACGACATCAAGCCCCGGGACATCAGTCTCGTAGATAGCCTCACGGATGTCGGCACCGCCGATAAGACAATCATAGATACTCGTCTCCACAGCTTTCACGTCGACGCCAAGTCCGCTCGAGGCATTGGCCTGAGGATCGGCATCGATAAGCAACACTCGTTTCTCGAGCGTAGCCAGCGAAGCAGCCAAGTTCATGGAAGTCGTAGTCTTGCCTACGCCTCCTTTCTGATTAGCTAATGCTATTATTTTACTCATGTGCGTATGTATGCGTATGTAAATTGGGCTGCAAATGTAAGCATTTTAGCGCAAACAACGGCGCCTTTTAAGGCTTTTTATGCTTTATTTGCCCCTTTTCTTGTTTGGCCAAATGTCATTTTGTAACTTTGCGCCATCTAAACAAGCAACTACCACGACTCATGGAAGAAGACATCAGATGGATGCAGGCTGCCCTGGCCGAAGCACGATTGGCCGCCCTCGACGGTGAGATTCCTGTCGGAGCTGTCATCGTGGCCGGCGGACGCATCATAGCACGCACACACAATCTCACCGAACGCCTGTGCGACGTGACGGCTCACGCCGAGATGCAGGCTATCACGGCCGCTTCAATGGCGCTCGGCGGCAAATACCTCAACAACGCTACCCTCTACGTAACACTCGAACCTTGCGTAATGTGTGCCGGAGCCATAGCCTGGAGTCAGATGGGACGGCTCGTTTATGGTGCCTCCGATCCTAAGCGAGGTTTTACGAGATACGCCAGCGACATTCTGCACCCACGCACACAAGTGACGACCGGAGTCCTGGCCGAGGAGGCAGCACAACTGATGCAGCAATTCTTCCAAGCCAAGAGATAACAGCCGCCATGGCCAATCGGCCCACAACAGGCACCGTGGGGGCTACCTAAAAACCAGCTTTTAGGTATATAGAAAGGCTTTCGTCTGTCTGCGCCATCTTACAGCTGCAGAACAAATTTTCCTATCCGTTAAACAGGTCCATAATCAACAATTCGGATGAAGTTAACGGCAATAAATCTTATGAATATCAGCGCCAGCGCATCCGAGCATTAGGCTATTAGCCGCCCGTAAGCTTAACTTCCTTGTTCACGCCTTTTTGCGTTCAACAAGTTTCTCCCTATTCTTACGGGCTAAATCTTTCGTTGAACCGGAGCGCCGAAACGGAGTTTTGCAATTTTTCTCCCTATGCTTACGGGCTGCATCTTTCGTTGAACTGGAGCGCTGCAACGGAGTTTTGCAATTTTTCTCCTATGCCTACGGGCTAAATCTTCCGTCGAACCCGAGCGCTGTAACGGAGTTTTGCACCTTCCTTCCTACACATTCGGGCGTCTTCCCACTAAAAGGCATGGAATCATCGCCCGATGTCGAGGTCATGAAGCCAGGTTCCTTAAGCGTTTTAGGTTGGTAAAAGACCGCGACTCATACAGGTGTGTAGATTATTCCATGGCCTTGGAATAATCATTCCATGACCACCGAATGATTATTCCAAGGCCATGGAATAATCAAAACTATCAGGCGCATGTCCCGTTTTCCTTATATGCAAACGGTAAAAAAGATGTATGAAATGGGCTTGTCAGGTATAGTTTACTGTCCCTGTTCGTAGGTCAATTGACCGACAAAGGCAAGCGGTGAGCCTGCAAGGTGTCGTCGACAAGCTTAAACACTGTGTTGCAAAGACTTGGAACGGTCATACGCGTGCTTCGCGGAGAGCAACAACAAACCAACTTATGCATAGGCCCCTCTTGACCGGCACCCAAACGGAGCAGGGCTGCCAGCCCTCGACCACACGACGGCCACCTACACAAAAAAAAGAAGGCCTCCACGTCGTCCGACGTCAGAGGCCTGAAATTTCTTGCAAACGATTATTGTATCGAAAAAAAATCTGTTACTGGATAGCAGCGTCCAGTTCAGCTCCAGCCTTGAACTTAGCTTGTTTCTTAGCAGCAATCTTAATAGCAGTCTTTGTGAGAGGATTGATACCGTTACGCTCCTTACGAGCTGCAACAGCGAATGTACCAAAGCCAACGAGAGCTACCTTGTCACCAGCCTTCAGGGCGTTAGTGATAGCTACGAGGGTTGCATCAAGAGCCTTCTTGGCATCAACCTTAGTCAGGCCAGCCTTCTCGGCAATAGCGTTTGTAAGTTCTGTCTTGTTCATAATTAGTTGTTATTAAATAGTTAAAGAAAAGTGTTTTCGTTTATTTTCAAAGCTGCCTTTTTAGGCCTATTCTTGTGGCAAATATATATAAAGTTGTGATTCGCGCCAAGTTTTTACGCAAAAAAGACTATAAATATCTTAATTTTATCTGATTTTAGCCCAAAAACCAATCAAAAATACCTACTTTTGCGACCTAACAACGCAAAAAGCGTAAATTAACCAACGAATATGTTCAACACACCACCAGTAACCAAGAATATAATTATCATCAATTTGCTGATGTTTTTCGGCACCTTGGTAGCCATGCGCTACGGCATCAGCTTGGACGACATTCTCGGCCTGCATTTCTTCATGGCTTCCGACTTCCGTCTCTACCAACTTTTCACCTACATGTTCATGCACGGAGGTTGGGAACATATATTCTTCAACATGTTTGCCGTATGGATGTTTGGCCGCGTGATGGAACAGGTGATGGGCTCGCGCAAGTTCCTTTTCTACTATATTGTCTGCGGCCTCGGAGCCGGCCTCATGCAAGAAGCAGCGCAGTGGATAGAATTCATGGTCCAGGGTCTCAATGCCTTCGACTCTGTGAATGTCAGCGGACAAGTCATGCCCATGAGCGCCTATCTCAACAACTGGACTACCGTGGGTGCCTCAGGAGCTGTCTACGGCATCCTGCTCAGTTTTGGCATGACGTTCCCCGAAGAGCGCATGTTCATCATCCCGATCCCCTTCCCTATCAAAGCCAAATGGTTTGTCATGGGCTATGCCGTCATTGAACTTTTAAGTGCCCTCGGCCACAGAGGCGACGGCGTGGCACACGTGGCACACCTCGGAGGCATGCTCTTTGGCCTGCTGCTCATCCTCTATTGGCGACGTCGCGGAGGAGGCAACGGCGGCCGATTCTTCGGAGGAGGCCTTGGCAACATCGGAGGAGGCTTCAACTCGGGCTATGGCGGAGGCTATTACAACCGCTACGAAGATGTCACAAATGTCGGAAGCGACCAGCCACGTTCCTTCTCAAGCCGGATTAAAGATACCGTGGAGGCATGGCGCAAACGTTGGAACAAGAAGAAAACTCCGCACATGAACGTCTCCTCTACAGCCAGCAAGCACAGCAGCGACATCGAATGGCGCCGACAGGAAAAGCAACGCCAAGAGGAAGTGGACCGCATACTGGCCAAGGTAAAACAAGGCGGCTACCAGAGCCTTACAGACGAGGAGAAGCGCAAGCTTTTTGAAGCCAGCGACAGATGAAGTGGATTAAGTCCTTATTAGTATATGTCTTTGAAGGGGCTAACATTGCCACCATCCTACTCATGTGGATGGCGGCTGCCTCGTCATATCCGAGCCCCGCACGCTTTCCGCTGTTCAGTCTTATGGGGCTCACCTTCCCCATATTCTTGCTTATCAACGTAGCGTTCATCATCTTTTGGATTATCTTCAAGATCAAACGGACGTGGATTCCTATTGCAGGAATCGCCGCTTGCTTCAGCTTTGTGCGCGACTACATTCCCTTCAACATCGACAGCACACCCTCTGACTCCTCTCTCTCTGTCGTCTCTTACAATACCCACGGATTAGGAGGTGCGGAGGCTGTTGACTCGGCCGGCAACAACCTCATGATAAGGTATATTATCAACTTACAGGCCGACATCATCTGCCTTCAGGAAACCTTCGCACAAAAGACCTGCGATATCTTACAAGACAGCATGGAAGCCCAAGGCTACTATACCATAAGACACAAGTCGCAGACACTCTTCTCACGCCTGCCCATTGTCGGAAGCGAAACGATATCTTATCCCACACGCAATAACGGCGGATTCTGGGCCAAACTGCTTTGGGGAACAGACACCATCCTGCTTATCAACAACCACTTTGAAAGCAACAGGCTTACACCAGAGCAGCGGCAAAAATACATCGACGCCATCGACATGGCCACCAACGACCCCAGCACCGACGGCATAAGCGACTCGATACGCAACGAGATGCGCCCAATCCTGAGGATGCTGTCAGACGCAGCCCCAAGGCGAGCGTTTCAGGCCGAAACCATCGACAGCATCGTGAACCAATGGCTACCTCGCCCCGTCATTCTCTGTGGAGATTTCAACGACACGCCGATTTCATACACCCATCGGCTACTCACCCGCAACCTAACAAGCGCTTTCCGACAGAGCGGAAATGGACTTGGACTAACCTTTCGCGAACGAGGTTTCCCTGTTCGCATCGACCACATTCTGTTCAGCCCACAGCATTGGCAAAGCCACCACACACGCATCGACAAGACTATCGACCTCTCAGACCATAGACCTATTTCCACAATTCTGACACCCAAAGCACGCGAATAAAGACAAAAACGCGCGCCAAAGTCAAATATTTATCTAATAATACGTGCGCGTAAATAAAAAAACACTATATTTGCGCGCTAATTTGGCCGATTAAATCTAAAAATCATTAAAATAAAATCAAAACAAACATGCAAAACAAAGGATTTGTAAAAGTGTTCGCAGTCCTGCTCGCGCTGGTCTGCCTCTTCTACCTTAGCTTCACGTTTGTCACCAGACATCACGAGAACAAGGCAGAGAAGATTGCAGCCCTACAGGGCGAAGCAGCTGGACAACATTATCTCGACTCGCTCTCTAACGAGCCTGTCTACATGGGTGTCTGGACCCTCAAAGAGTGCCGTGAAATGGGTATCGGACTTGGCCTCGACCTTAAGGGCGGTATGAACGTCATTCTCGAAGTAAGCGTGCCCGATGTCGTTGATGCGCTCGCTGACCACAAGGACGACCCCAATTTCAAGAAAGCCTTAGAACAGGCCAAGCAAGAGGTCAAAGAGGGAAAAGGAGACTTCATTTCTCTCTTCGTAAAAGACTTTAAGGCAATTGCCCCCAACAGCAATCTTGCCGAGCTCTTCGCCACACAGCAACTGCGAGGGAGAGTGAACACTAAGACCCCAGACCGTGAAGTGGAACGCGTGTTGCGCGAAGAGGTCAAGGCTGCCATCGACAACTCCTTCAACGTCATTCGCACTCGTATCGACCGCTTCGGCGTTGTACAGCCGAACATTCAAGCCCTGGAAGGACAAGAAGGACGCATCATGGTTGAACTTCCAGGTATTAAGGAACCCGAGCGCGTTCGCAAACTCCTCCAGGGATCTGCAAACCTTGAATTCTGGGAGACCTATACCACAACAGAGGCAGTTCCCTTCCTCGTGCAGCTCGACAGCAAGCTCGCTGCAGCCGGCGTAAGCAACGCTGAAGAGGCTCCCGCTGACAGCGCAGCTGCAGAGCCCCAGGCCGAGGTTGCTGAAACCGCAGCCGAAACAGCCGACAGCGCAGCTACCACAGACGATGCACTTGCAGCCATCGCTAAGGGCGCAGCAGCTGAGACTCCTGAAGCCAAGGCCGATGCCAAGAGTGCACAAGCTGACGAACAGGCTCTCAAGCAGCACCCCATTCTCGCACGCCTTCAAGTGCTCAACCAAGACAACGGCTGCGTTGTAGGTTATGCCAACAAGCGCGATATCAATGTCATCACAGAGTTGCTTGAAACACCCGAGGCTAAATCAATACTTCCCTCCGACATGAAGCTCCTTTGGGGCGTTAAGGGTATCGACAAGAACGACGAAGTATACGAGCTCTACGCCATCAAGGTCACAGAGCGTAGCGGACGTGCTCCTCTTGAGGGTGACGTTGTTACCGATGCAAGAGACGAGTACGACCAGAACAGCCGTCCCTGCGTATCCATGCAGATGAACGTTGAAGGCGCACGTCGCTGGGCTGCCCTTACCAAGGCCAACGTGAAGCGTCCCATCGCTATCGTTCTCGACGGCTATGTCTATAGCGCTCCTAACGTGCAGAACGAGATCACTGGTGGCAACAGCCAGATTACTGGTAACTTCACCGCTGAGGATACTCGCGACCTCGCCAACGTGCTGAAGTCTGGTAAGATGCCTGCTCCGGCCAACATCGTCAGCGAAGAAATCGTAGGTCCTACACTCGGTCAGGAATCCATCCGTCAGGGCTTTATCTCCATCATCTTGGCCTTTATCGCACTGATGCTCTATATGGTTGCCATGTACGGCTTCCGTCCGGGTATGGTTGCCAACTGCGCACTTCTATTAAACCTCTTTTTCACACTCGGTATTCTCACATCCTTCCAAGCAGCACTTACTATGAGCGGTATAGCAGGTATGGTGCTGACACTTGGTATGGCCGTAGACGCAAACGTGCTCATCTTCGAGCGCACGAAGGAAGAGATGCGTGCCGGCAAGCCTGTTCGCCAAGCCATGCAGGCTGGTTACAGCAATGCCTTCAGCGCAATTATCGACTCTAACGTCACCAGCATCCTCACAGGTATCATCCTCTACTACTTCGGTACAGGTCCTATCCGCGGATTCGCTACCACCTACATCATCGGTATCGTTATCTCATTCTTTACCGCTGTTTATCTCACCCGAGTAGTCTTCGATGGCCGCATGTCAAAAGACAAGTGGCTCGACCTCACCTTCACAACGCCTCTTAGCCGCAAGTTCCTCCAAAACACCAACTACAACTTCATGGGTAGCTACAAGCGTTCCTTTGCCATCTTCGGCACGATTGTTGTTCTTGCTGTAGTCAGCTGGGCCATCCGCGGCTTCTCACGTTCTATCGACTTCACAGGTGGTCGCAATTTCGTAGTCCTCTTTGAGAAGGAAGTATCTCCTGAAAGCGTACGTCCTCTCTTTGCTCAGGCCTTCCCGGAATCTAACACCAGCGTCATCGCACTCGGTACAGAAGGCAAGACCCTCCGTATCTCCACCAACTACCGCATTGACGAAGACGGCATGGACGTTGACTCAGAGATCGAGCAGAAGCTCTTCGATGTCCTCAAGCAAGGCGGTCAGCTCAGCCAAGACCTTACCGTTGAGAACTTCATCAACCGCGACGAACGTGCCGGTGGTTCAATCATCAGTTCGCAGAAGGTAGGACCTTCCATCGCAGAGAACATCACCCGTGGTGCTATCATCTCGGTCATCCTCGCCCTCATCGTCATCTTCATCTACATCTTGGTACGTTTCCGCAACGTAGCCTTCTCCGTAGGTGCTATCACAGCTCTTGCCGTAGACACCATCTTCATTCTTGGAATGTACAGTGCCTGCTGGGGTTGGATGCCCTTCTCGCTCGAGATTGACCAGACCTTCATCGGCGCCCTGCTGACCTGTATCGGTTACTCCATCAACGATAAGGTGGTTGTCTTCGACCGTATTCGCGAGAATCTTGGTCTCTATCCCAAGCGCGACAAGCAACTCCTGTTCAACCAGTCACTGAACTCCACACTGACACGTACCATCAACACCTCAGTCTCAACGTTCATCGTTCTGTTGTTCATCTTCGCTTTCGGTGGTGCCAGCATCCGCAGCTTCGCCTTCGCTATGATGCTTGGTGTTGTAATCGGTACCCTCACCTCTATGTTCATCGCAGCCCCCACGGCTTATCTCGTCATGGGTCGCAAGATTAAAGAAGAGGAAGCTTAAGCTACACATTAATTATATATAAGCTGCGCAAGGCCATCACCACCTTGCGCAGCTTTTTTTATGCAGCAACACCTGCCCATTTGAAGGCCTGTCCTGATAATAAACCCATACACGGTGAGTAGCAACAAAAAAATGCTGAAGCCACAGCAGCTTCAGCATTTTTGTTTTATTTCAGCTCTTTTATCCCATGTTTCTCATTCATATTCACCATTCCTTCGTATATTTGCAGCATAATTTACATTGTCAAAGGAACATGACCGACCCTATTATCCGCAAATACAGTCAATATCTCCGTCTCGAACGCGGGTTCTCCGACAATACGCTCACAGCCTATCAGAAAGATTTAAACAAGCTTCTTCTATTTCTTGAAGGCGAGGGTATCAACTACCGCGAGGTCACAACGGACCAACTTCAGACGTTCGTAGCCACACTCATGGATGTAGGCATCACGACACGCTCTATAGCACGTATCCTTGCAGGCGTTCGGTCGTTCTACAAGTTTCTCTGTCTTGAGAACGAAATCAAAGATGACCCTTGCGAATTGCTTGAATCGCCTTCGCGAGGAAGCCACCTTCCAGATGTGCTGACCATCGAAGAAATCGACCAGATCATAGCCAGTATAGACACAAGCAAAGCCGAGTGGCAACGCGACCGTGCTATCATCGAGACACTTTATTCCTGCGGACTCCGAGTGAGCGAGCTGTGCGGCCTGCAAATGTCGGACCTCTTCTTGGACGAGGGCTTCATACGTGTTCATGGCAAAGGCAAGAAGGAACGCCTCGTCCCCATCTCCCACACCGCTATCAACGAACTGCAAAAATGGTTTGAAGTCCGGGCCGACATCACCCTCAAGCCCGGCCACGAGGATGCCGTCTTCGTGAGCCTCCGCAGAGGCTCGTCACTATCGCGCATCACCATCTTCCACATCGTAAAGACCTTATGCCAAGCAGCGGGCATACGTTCTACCATCTCCCCCCACACCTTTCGCCACAGCTTCGCCACCCACCTGCTGGAGGGGGGCGCCAATTTGCGCGTGATTCAGGAGATGCTGGGGCATGAAGAGATAGGCACTACCGAGATCTACATGCATATCAACAGGCGGCGACTCAAAGAAGAAATTCTCCTGCATCACCCAAGAAATGCGAAGAAAAACACCGACGCGTGAAGATAAGGACAACGCTCCTACGCCGAAGAATGTGGGAAATGAAAACAAGAAAGGGCAAAATGGAAAGCAGTATAGTGAAAAAGCTTCTTTTTTTTTGGCTATGCTATCACTTTGAAGTAACTTTGCAGCGATAATCGATCAGACGAAGACGCTAATTAATAATCGATTCCACAACAATAAACATTACAAACTTATGCGTAAACTAACGATTCTATCCCTGGCAGCAGCAGGCTTATTGGGCCTCAACAGCTGTAGCCGTCTGCGCCCCCTGAGCAGTGACAATGTTCGCGTGACGCCCACCCCACTTGAAGCCGTCGGCGGCGAAGTTCCCGCCACCATCAACATCACCTTCCCCGAGAAGTATATGAAGAAGAAGGCCAACATCGACGTCACTCCCGTACTGATGTACGAAGGCGGAGAGGCAACCTCTACACCTTCCAGCTTCCAAGGCGAAAAGGTGCTGGGCAACGGCACCATGGTGCCCTACAAGACTGGCGGCAGCTATACCATGCGCGCCAACTTCCCCTATGTCGATGCCATGCAAAAGAGCGACCTCTACTTGCGTCTTTACGCTACCTTAGGCAAGAAGAAAGTAGTCCTTCCCGAAGTGAAGGTAGGCTACGGCGTGGTAGCCACCAGCGACTTGCTTCACAACACCATAGGCAGTGTCAATCCTGCACTGGCTCCTGACGCCTACCAGCGTATCATCAAGCAGAAACAAGAGGCGCAAATCAAATACTTGGTCAATCAGGCTAACGTTCGTGCAAGCGAGCTCAACAGCACAAGCATCAAGGACTTCGTCAAGATTCTGAAGGAAATCAACGACAATCAGGAGACCTTGCAGCTGCAGAACGTCGAGGTAAGTGCCTACGCTTCGCCCGAAGGCCGCTACGACTACAATGCCCAGCTGGCCGAGAAACGCCAGAACACTTCCAGCGCTTACGTGGCTCAGCAACTGAAGAAGAACCGTCTGAAGGCTGATGTCGACACGAAGTTCACGGCTGAGGACTGGGAAGGCTTCCAGCAGTTGGTAGGCGAGAGCAACATCCAGGACAAGGATGTCATCCTGCGCGTACTGTCGATGTATCAGGATCCTGCAGAGCGCGAGACCCAGATCCGCAACATGAGCGTTGTTTACGACGAGCTGGCAAAGGGCATTCTGCCCGAGCTGCGCCGCGCACGCCTCATCGCCAACTACAACGTCATCGGACGTAGCGACGAGCAGATTCAGGAGCAGTTCCAGGCCGACGCTCGCGAACTCAGCGTCGAAGAAGTGCTCTACGGAGCAGCCCTGCAGAACGATGCTGCCCAGAAGAAGACCTGGTATGAGAAAGCAGCTCAGCTGTTCCCCTCAGATGCCCGTGCTTACAACAACCTCGCCAACCTTGCTTACACCAACGGCGACCTTGCTTCTGCAGCCAACTATCTGGCTAAAGCCAAGAGCATCAATGCCAACAGCGCCGAAGTAGCTACCAACGAAGCACTGCTGGCCCTGGCTAAGGGACAGACTGCCGAGGCCGAAGCACTGCTGGCAAAAGGTGCAGGAGCTAACAGCTACAGCGAAGTGCTGGGCAACCTCAACCTGGCCAAGGGCAACTATGCAGCCGCAGCTGCCAACCTTGCCGGCGTAAAGAGCAACAGCGCCCTGCTCGCACAAATCCTGAACAAGGACTATGCCGCAGCCACCACTACACTCGCTGGCATTAAGAATGCCGATGCCTACACGGCTTATCTCGGCGCCATCCTCGCCGCACGCAGAGGCGATGCCAAATCGCTTACAAGCAATTTGCAGACTGCCATACAGAAGAACCCCAGCTTAGCACAGCGAGCTGCACGCGACCTTGAGTTCGCACAGTATGCAAGCCAGATTGCCGGCCTGCTGAAATAAGTGAACAGTGAAGAATGAAGAATAAAATCAAGAGTGAAAATGAGGAATGCAATGAATAAATCTCTATCTGAAGGACAGCAATGCGCGTCCTGTAACTCTCATTCTCCATTCCCCATTCGTCATTCTTTATTCTTCATTCTTCACGCTCTATGCTTCACTTTCCTCCTCATTGCCTTGGCGATGACCATTTCTGCCTGCTCCGACTCGCGCCGCTTTCGCCTGAGCGGCGACATAAACAACCTCGAACAGGCCGAGTTTTATATCTACAGCCCCGACGGCGGCCTTGACAAGCTCGACACCATCACCGTGGAAGACGGCAAATTCAAGTGGGAGACATTGATTAATCATGAAGTTACCTTCTTCTTGGTCTATCCCAACCTGAGCCGTCAAGTCATCTTCGCACGCCCGGGCGACGATGTGCGCATCCTGGGCGACGCGTCTCAACTGCGCGCCATCAACGTGCTTGGAAGCGACGAGAACAAGGCCTATACGGAGTTCAGGATGGCACATTTCAACGACAAGCCAAAGCAATTGTTGGAGGCTATGAACGAGTTCATTGCGGCGCACCCTGAGAGCCGTGTGTCTACCTATATGACCACCTTGCGAACGGCCTCCACTACAAATGGCGCAAGCATGGAGGAAGGGCAGAAGTTGCCCAACATCTCGCTGCCGCCCGACGGTATCACGTCAGACAGCACTACCATTGAGATACGTCCAGGCCGCCCGGTGCTGCTGACATTCTGGGCATCGTGGCTACCCGAAAGCAAAGAGGATTTCTTCTATATCCTCAAGGCCTACAACCAGGCCAAACAACTCACAGGCGAACGAAAGGTAAGGCCCATCAGCATCAGCCTCGATGCCAGTGCCGACAGTTACCGCAGTTCACTGAAGTACGACTCGCTGGTGTGGGAATCGCGCTGCTATAGACAATTGTGGGACACGCCCGTGGTGACACAGCTTTCCGTCACGTCTCTGCCCTACTACATCCTTACAGATGCCAAACTCAACATCATAGCCTCTGGCAGCAACTTCCACGACGACATTCAGCGGACGCTCTACCAGCTCACACTTCCCAGAAAGGAGTGAAGCAACCGGCACCTGTAGGTGTTGAACAAGGTTTTCAACAAAAACAAACGGCACTCCCAGCGGGACAAAAAAATTCTCTTAGGCGCATCGGCCGATGCGCCTAAGAGAATTGGCCAACGCGGCCGGCTGCATCAACCGATGCAGCCGGCCGCGTTTTTTTATGCCCTTATTTACCCTTGAGTATTCGCTTGATGCTGTCGAGCTTGTTGAGGGCCTCTATGGGCGTTAGAGCATTGATGTCGAGACCGAGAATCTGGTCGCGTATCTGGCAGAGCACGGGGTCGTCGAGCTGGAAGAACGAGAGTTGCATGTGCCCCTCCTCGGGGAGATGGCCGATTTTGGCACCCGACCCCAGGCCTTCCCTGTCGGCACTTGATTCGAGCTGGTGGAGGATGGTCTCGGCACGCCTCACGATATCCTGAGGCATTCCTGCCAGCCGTGCCACATGGATGCCGAAGCTGTGCTCCGAGCCTCCTGGTTCGAGCTTGCGCACGAAGATCACCTTTCCCCGCAGTTCACGCACGCTGACGTTGAAGTTCTTGATTCGCCCGAAATGTTTCTCCATCTCGTTGAGCTCGTGATAGTGGGTGGCAAACAGCGTGCGGGCATGCCCCTGTGGATTCTCGTGTATATATTCCACGATAGCCCATGCTATCGAGATGCCATCGTAGGTTGAGGTGCCGCGCCCAAGCTCGTCGAAAAGGATGAGCGAGCGCTCGCTGATATTGTTGAGGATGTTGGCCGCCTCACTCATCTCGACCATGAATGTTGATTCGCCCACGCTGATGTTGTCCGATGCGCCCACACGCGTAAAGATTTTGTCGACCCAACCTATATGCGCACTCTCTGCCGGAACGAAACTGCCCACCTGTGCGAGCAAGGTGATGAGGGCTGTCTGCCTCAGCAGTGCACTCTTACCTGCCATGTTCGGACCCGTGATGATGAGTATCTGCTGGCTTTGCGTATCGAGGTGCACATCGTTGGCAATGTAGCGCTCGCCCAGCGGCATCATACATTCTATCACGGGGTGGCGGCCTTGGCGGATATCGATTTCTGCGGATTCATCGACGACAGGCCGCATATAGCGATTCTCCGCAGCCACGATGGCAAAGGAGAGCAGGCAGTCGAGCTGGGCTATGAGATGGGCATTGAGCTGGAAATCCTTCGTAAACGTCGCCACTTCCGAGACGAGTTGGGCAAAGAGCTGACCTTCGAGAGCGAGTATCTTGTCCTCTGCCCCCAGAATTTTCTCCTCGTATTCCTTGAGCTCCTGGGTGATATAGCGCTCGGCATTCACCAGCGTCTGCTTGCGAATCCAATCGGACGGCACGCGATCTTTGTACGTATTGCGGACCTCAAGGTAGTAGCCGAAGACGTTGTTGTAGGCCACCTTCAGGCTCTGTATGCCGGTAGCCTCGGCTTCGCGTTGCTGCAGTTCCAGCAGATAGTCCTTGCCACCCGTAGCTATACGGCGCAGCTCGTCGAGTTCGCCACTTACGCCATCGCGTATGACGCCGCCTTTCTGCAAGGTGAGCGGCGGGTCGGGCATAATCTCGCGTGCTATGCGCTCGCGAATGTCGATGCAGAGACTCAGCTGCTTGCCAATCCCTTGCAGCGTGGCATCATCGGCCATGAGGCAAGCCTGCTTGATGGGCTCTATAGCCTGCAGGGCCACACGAAGGGCTACCAAGTCGCGCGGCGAGACGCGTCCCACGCTCACCTTCGAGGTTATGCGCTCCAGATCGCCTATAAGGCGCAATTGTTCCGAGATGATGTCACGGAACTCTGGATTCCGGAAGTAATGTTCGACGACGTCGAGTCTATGGTTGATTTGCTCTATATTGCGCAGGGGGAAGAGAAGCCAGCGGCTGAGCATACGGGCTCCCATGGGCGTGACGGTGCGGTCTACGATGTCGAGCAACGAGCGCCCGCCGTCGTTCAAGGGCTGTAGCAGTTCCAGATTACGCACCGTGAACTTGTCGAGCCGCACATAGCGTTCCTCTTCGATACGGGTGATACGGGTGATGTGCGAGAGTTGTGTGTGCTGCGTCAGTTCGAGGTACTGCATGATGGCACCGGCAGCGATGACGGCAGCCCGCAGATCCTCTACGCCGAAGCCTTTGAGATTCTTTACGTGGAAATGACGGGTGAGCTTGTCGCGCGCCGTCTGCGAGGTGAACACCCAGTCGTCGAGCTGATAGGTGACATACTTCGTACCGAAGCAACCTTCGAAAAGCCCCTTGCGGCCACGCTCGAAGAGCACTTCCTTGGGCAGGAAATTGCCCATTAACTTGTCCACATACTCGGCCGGCCCTTCGGCCACAAGCCACTCGCCCGTGGAGATGTCGAGAAAACTCACGCCCACAAGGTCTTCCTTGGCAAAATGAACGGCAGCAAGGAAGTTGTTCTCGCGATGGTTGAGCACGGTGTCGGTGAGCGCCACGCCAGGCGTCACCAGCTCCGTTATACCGCGTTTCACCAGCTTCTTCGTGAGCTTGGGATCTTCCAATTGGTCGCAGATAGCCACTCGACGCCCGGCTCGCACCAGCTTGGGCAGATAAGTGTCGAGCGCATGATGCGGGAAACCCGCCATAGCTGTGTTATCACCCTCTCGCCCATTGTTACGCTTGGTGAGGGTGATGCCAAGAATGTCGGCAGCCTCTATGGCGTCTTGTGCGTAGGTCTCGTAGAAGTCTCCGCACCGGAAGAGCAGGATAGCATCGGGATGCTTGCTCTTGAGGTCGAAGAATTGTTTCATCATTGGTGTTATCTCGGCCATGATAGGAAGTGTTGATGGTAAGGTTATTGTTCAGTCTTCTGCAGCTTAGGATAGCTGATGCGCGTGTGGTAGATGGTCTTCAGTTTTTCCTTGAACACCTCCTTGGCTGTGTGTATGTCCTGAAACGTGATGGGGCAGTTGGCAAAATGCCCTTCGGCCACCTGCGTGTCGATAATGCGGTCTACGAGTTCGGCTATGCTCTCCTCGGTGTACTCCTTGAGTGAGCGGGCCGAGGCCTCAACAGCATCGGCCATCATGAGTATGGCTTGCTCCGCAGTGAACGGGTCGGGGCCGGAATAGGAGAAGGCTGCATAGTCCACGACCTCGTCGGGATGCTGGTTCTTATACGTGATATAGAAGTATTTTACCAGGCCCTTGCCATGGTGCGTGGAAATGAAATCGCGAATGAGGCGAGGCAACTCATACCTGTCGGCCAGCATCTCGCCGTCGCTCACATGGCTGATGATGATGCGTGCGCTCTCCTTCTGATCGAGTTTGTCGTGTGGATTGATGCCTCCGGCTTGGTTCTCTGTGAAAAAGGCCGCATTCTGCATCTTACCTATGTCGTGGTAGAGGGCGCCAGTCCTTACCAACTGGCTCTTTGCACCTATCTTCAGCGCCACTTCGGCCGCCAGATTCGCCACCTGCATCGAGTGTTGGAACGTTCCAGGGGCAACCTCGGACAGGCGACGCAACAGCTGGCGGTTCACATTCGACAGCTCCACCAACGTCACGTTGCTGGTGAATCCGAACAAACGCTCTATCAGATACATCAATGGGTAAGCAAACAATACCAGTACGCCTGATAGGATCATGTGCTGATAGATGGCGAAATCTACGCGCGTGAGGCTGGTGTCGCCAAGGAGCTGCCGGCCATGAAGGAAGTCGAGACTGGCATATACCACCAACATCGTTAGCGTAGAGAGTATGGCTGTACGGAAAATCTGTGAGCGCTCCGAGAGTTCACGCAGCGTATAAATAGCCACCAGACCGCCGGTGAGCTGAGTGACGATGAACTCAAAGGGGTAACGCAACGACACGGCGCACAACAAGATGGTGCACACATGCAGGAAAAAAGCAGTACGCGAGTCCATGAAGACGCGTACGAACACAGGAAGCATCACATAAGGAACAAGATAAACCGACAAAAATGTATGCTTCACGAGGAAAGAAGTCAGCAGAGGGTAGATCAACGCCAAAAGCAAAAGCAATGATGCGCTACGGATGTTGCCTACATAGTCGCGACGGAAAAGATTGAAATAGCACATCAGGCAGACTATGATGACGGCCACATACATGATTTGGCCTATGAGCAGAAGACTATTCTCGCGGCTGGTGCTGTTGCGCGCCACAGCCGCACGCTCATAACTGTTGAGTATCTGGGCATCTCGCTCCGTGACAATATTGCCGCGGTCTATGATGCTCTGGCCTGCCAGCACCATGCCAGAGCTGGGAAGGAGCGAGTTAATAAGCTCGGTCCACTGCGATTCGGACTTTGCCTCGTCATAGACAAGATTAGGTACGATAAACTGGTTGAGGTTCAGCTTCGTGAGCTTAGCACGCGAGAGGCCAACGCTGTCCACGTTGGCAAACAAGTAGTCGTAGGCAGCCTTAGGGCTCAACATCTGCCACACGGCATGCGTGGTGGCCTCGGTGCCGGAATAGACACGGATGTTCCTACAGCTGTCGGCACGCAGACGCTGGAAGTTTTCGGCACTGATGATGCCTATCTCATACACCTCATGCAACCGACGGGCAACAAACGTACGGTAGGCTAAAGGCAACTCGGACGTGTTGTAGACACGGAGAGCTATGTTCAGCGCACGCACCTGCTCTACCTCCACATTCTCCTGAAGCTCGAAATAGGGCTCGTAGAGCTGGCGCACACTGTCACGTTCATGCTCTAATTGAGCGTCAGTCTTAAAGATAGGGAAGTCGAAAGGTGCTATCAGCTGACCGTAAGGCCATGGCCGCCCCACATCAAAATGCATAAGCGAACGACTGCCACGTGGCAGGAACCATACCACCACGAATATGGCCATACAGGCTATCAGCACCTGCACAAAAACAAAGCGCCATCCATGCGCTATGGGTTTGTTATATCTGCTCATAAACGAGTTTAGTTTTCTTTTCGGCTACAAAGTTAAAGAAAATTAGACAGAGATGGCATTGAATGAGCAGTTTTTTGTATCTTTGCGCAGATTTTTATCCCTATTATCTGATATGAACACACCTAAGAAAGTGCGCGTTCGCTTCGCGCCATCACCCACAGGCCCCCTGCATATAGGCGGCGTCCGCACAGCTTTGTATAACTATCTCTTCGCCCGCCAGCATGGCGGCGAGCTCATCTTCCGCATCGAGGACACAGACTCCGCACGCTTCGTGCCCGGAGCCGAGGAATATATTCTGGAATCGTTCCGCTGGCTCGGCATCAAGTTCGACGAGGGCGTCAGCTTCGGCGGCGACCACGGCCCTTACCGCCAGAGCGAGCGCAAGGAGATCTATAAGGTATATGTCAAGCAACTCCTCGATGCCGGACGTGCCTACATCGCTTTCGATACGCCCGAGGAACTGACCGCTAAGCGCGAGCAGGTGGAGAACTTCCAGTACGACGCCACGACGCGCGGACAGATGCGCAACTCGCTGACACTCGGCAAGGAAGAGACCGACCGCCTCATCGCCGAGGGTCACCCCTACGTCGTCCGCTTCCTCATCGAGCCGGGCGAGGATGTACACGTCGACGACATCATTCGCGGCGACGTCTGCATCAACAGCTCGATCCTCGACGATAAGGTGCTGTGGAAGAGCGCCGACCAGCTACCAACCTACCATCTGGCCAACATCGTCGACGACCACTTGATGGAGGTAACGCATGTCATCCGCGGCGAGGAATGGCTACCGTCGGCACCGCTCCACGTATTGCTCTATCGCGCCTTCGGCTGGCAGGACACGATGCCGCGCTTCGCCCATCTGCCGCTGCTGCTGAAGCCCGACGGCAAAGGCAAGCTCTCGAAGCGCGACGGCGACCGCCTCGGCTTCCCTGTCTTCCCACTCGAATGGCACGATCCCAAGAGCGGCGAGGTCAGCAGCGGCTATCGCGAGAAGGGATATCTGCCCGAGGCCGTGGTCAACTTCCTGGCCCTGCTCGGCTGGAACCCCGGCGACGATCAGGAGATCCTGTCTATGGACGAGCTCATCCAGAAGTTCAACCTCGAGAAGTGCTCGAAGAACGGCGCACGCTTCGACTATGTCAAAGGCTTCTGGTTCAACCGCGAATACTTGATGAAGCTCACCGACGAGCAGTGGGCGCCCGCCTTCGTCAAGCTGCTGAAGGAACAGGGCATCGACTGCAGCGAGGAGCGTGCAGCCCAGGTCGTAGGCATGATGAAGTCCAAGGTCATCGAGTACGAGACGAAGGAGGGCACGAAGAAGCGCAACATCTCTTTCGTCAGCGACCTATGGCCCCTCTGCCGCTTCTTCTTTGTGGCACCGACCGAGTTCAATCGCGAGGATAAGTTCATCAAGAAGAACTGGAAGCCCGAGACGGCCGCCGAGATGCAGCAGCTGCACGACGTCTTGGCCACCATCGACGATTTCTCGGTCGAAGGTCAGAAGGCTGTCATCGACCCGTGGGTCGAGCAGACAGGCATCAAGCCCTGGAACGCTTGGCGCGTCTGCCTCGTCGGCGAAGGTCAAGGTCCCGACATGTATGGCCTCGCTGCCTTCCTCGGTAAGGAGGAAGTGCTTCGCCGAATGGAATTCGCAATTAACAAACTCTAACCCCAGACCGGACTCTCCCCCGCCCTCCCTGTTAGGGAGAGAGCAGATACCTTCTATAAATGAAAGAAGATAGCAATCAATACGCAAAACATTCTGCTCCCTCCCTAACAGAGAGGGCGGAGGGGAAGTCCGAGTCTGCTCCGTCCCTTAAGCGCCGCACCGCCCAAGGCCTCATCTGGGGAGGTTTCAGCAACGGCATGGTACAGCTGTTGGGGGCTGTCTTTGGACTTATTCTTCTTAACAAGCTGGCACCTGCCGACTATGGCAAGATGGCAGCTTTGTTCGTTTTCAGCAACGTGGCCGGTTGTTTGCAGGAAAGTGGATTCACGGCGGCCCTTGCCAACAAGAAAGAGGCTCGGCACGAGGACTATAATGCAGTCTTCTGGTTCAACGTCATAGCCGGCTCTATTATTTATGTGATTCTCTTCCTGTCAGCTCCACTCATAGCTGACCTTTACCAAGAGCCTGCTCTCGAATCTCTCTCACGCTTTGTGTTCATCGGACTGTGGATAAGCTGTTTAGGCATTAGTCAACAGGCATGGTTGTTCAGCAACCTCAAGGTGAAGGAAGTGAGCCTCATCAATCTCACAGCGCTCATAGGATCAAATATTGTTGGCATCTTATTAGTATTCCGCGGATGGGCTTATTGGGGACTTGCAGTACAAAACGTTCTTTACACCGCCATTGGCACTTCCCTTCGTTGGGTGGTATCACCTTGGCGCCCATCTTTCCATATCAACCTGCGGCCGGCATGGCAGATGTTTGGATTCTCCTCAAAACTGCTCGTCAACAGCTTGGCCTATCAGCTCAACAACAATGCTTTCGGAGCGCTTCTTAATCTATTTTACCCTGGAGGCCATGTGGCTGGCATTTACTCCACAGCCCGCAAGTGGGACGACATGGCCATATCTACCATAGGAGGCATGGTGCAAGGGGTTGCACAACCTGTGCTAAGGGAGAGTCAATCTGAGATTCCCTCCCATTTTCCCCGAGAGGAGGCAAACAAATCGTCTGGTCGGCAAGCGGACACAATCGCTCCCCCTCAAGTGGGACGGGAGATGGCTTCGTCTCGCAGGGGGCGAGAGGGTGCTGTTTTCCGCAAGCTTCTCCGTTTCACCTGTTTCGTGTCTTTCCCCTGCCTCTTGGGTCTCGCTCTCATCGCTGAAGACTTCATCGTCTTACTTGTTGGCGAAAAATGGCATGAAAGTGCACTGCTGTTGTCCATGCTCTGCGTCTATGGCGCCTTCTCGCCCGTGGTGACGCTCTACAGCAACCTCGTCATCTCGCGCGGGCGTTCTACTATTAATATGGTCATCGGCTTGTTGAACTGCGCCTTCGTCTGGGGCGGCATCATCGTCTTGCATGCCTTGGGCTACGGCCTCCACGCAATGGTCACCTTCTATGTCGCCTTGAACATCGGCTGGCTGTTCGTCTGGCAGGCCTGCGCCCGTCGTCTCATAGGCCTCCGATGGCGGCATGCTTTGAAGGACATCTCACCATTCTTCGTCTTCGCCCTCGCTGTGATGGCTGTCGCCTACTTCGCCACTCAGTCACTTCCCATCTCGTGGCTCCGTATGTGCCTCCGCATCGTCATCGCCGTCGTCCTTTACGTCGGTAGCCTTTGGATTGCCCGGGCCCAGATACTTCGCGAGAGCATAGCGTATATCTTCAAGAAGGAAAAAGTAAAAGGATAATGTATGGTCCACAATCTATACCCATTAAATTCAATGGGGTTGGAAGACTTAATAAGCGAAATGCAGCATTTAGGTTTAAGAAACTTACGAATAATGAAGACTAAATAAGATGAAAAAGATTATTGCTTGCCTGATGGCTGCCTTGGGATTAGGCTCTGCCTGCGGCCAACAGAATTACGAGAACGCTGAAGTCGAGGCGTTCGCGAAGCTTATTGACGAAGCCGACGTCGTGCTGCTCGACGTGCGCACGGCCAGCGAGTTCCAAGAGGGACACATCCCCGGAGCCATCAACATCGACCAGAGTCAGGACGATTTCATCGAGAAGGCAAAGGCCGCACTGCCTGCCGACAAGACCATCGCCGTCTACTGCCGCAGCGGACGTCGCTCGGCCAGCGCCTCCAATCGGTTGGCAGCCGAAGGCTTCCGATGCGTGAACCTCAAGGGAGGCATCATGGCTTGGGAAGGAGCACAGAAGCCCGTGACCACCAACACCTACGAAATCGATGTGTTCAAGACCAAGAGCGGCAAGACCGTCAAGTTCCACGCCCTCGTCCATGCCAGCATCCGCATCGACTACGACGGCCGCGAGATCATGGTTGACCCCGTGTCGAAGCTTGGCAACAAGACCATAGACTACACCTCGATGCCCAAGGCCGACTACCTCCTCGTGACCCACGAGCACGGCGACCACTTCGACAAGGCCGCCCTCGGCACGCTGACGTCCGAGACGACACAACTCATTATGAACAAGCGCTGCACCGAGATGTATGGCAGCGGTCAAGCCATGGTGAACGGCGACAAGCTCCAGCTCGCCGACGACATCACCGTCGAGGCCGTGCCTGCCTACAACACAACGGAAGGTCATCTGCAGTTCCACCCGAAGAGACGCGACAATGGCTACATCCTCACCCTCGACGGTCTGCGCATCTACATCGCCGGCGACACAGAGGACATCCCCGAGATGGCCGACATCAAGGACATCGACATCGCCTTCCTGCCCTGTAACCAGCTTTACACGATGACTACCGACCAGCTGGTGAAAGCCGCGAAGACGGTCCGTCCCAAAGTCCTCTTCCCCTACCACTACGGCCAGACCGACGTGACCAACGTCCCCGCCCAACTCGAGGGCATCGACGTCCGCATCCGCCACTACGAATAAAACCTTTTATTCATCACCCCTGAAGCCCATGAAACGATTACTGGCAAGTCTTTTTCTCACAACCGTTCTGATGACACCTTCATCAGCGCAAGGTCAGCTGCGCAATCTGCGTGAGCCGCAGGCCGACGGGCATATCTTCGTGGCGGCTCATCGGGCCGACTGGATCTATGCTCCAGAGAATTCCATTCAAGGGCTGCGCAACGCCATCTTCTTCGGAGCAGACCTCATAGAGACAGACGTCCGTCGAACGCGCGACGGGCATTACATCATGATGCACGATGCCACCGTGGACCGAACGACCAATGGCAGCGGCACTATAGCCGAGATGACTTTGGACGAGATCAGACAGCTGCGCCTAAAGACAAACTGGGGACAGAGCACGCCGTTCATGGTGCCGACATTAGACGATTTCATCATCGAAGCCAAAGGACACGCTTACCTTTATTTAGATAAGGCCGGCATTGACCTTCCGGGGAACAGCGAGGGAACGACCGTCCGCGAGTTGCTCGACATACTGCGCCGCCACGATGCCCTTCAAGAGGCTGTCTTCGTGCTCAACTGGCCCTACGAGAAAGCGCGGCGCATTTTTGGGACAGCGCTCGACAGCGTCGTCTATTGCCCGGTCATCGAAGATCGAATACCCAATCTCACCGATTACGTCGAGACCTTCCTGCGCGAGCTGCACCCTGCTGCCTTTCAGTTTCGCATGGAATCGCTCGACACAGAGAGCTATCGCCTCTTGCCCCACGTCTTAGCTTCCGGCTCACGCGCTTTCGTAGCCTCAACCTGGCCACGCCATACGGCCGGGCACGACGATGAGGCCTCCATCTTCCGCAGCCCTGCGGAAGGCTGGGGATGGCTCGTTGGCCAAGGCTTCACCATCATAGAAACAAATTACCCTAAAGACCTCATTCAATTCCTCAGAAACAGGTCTGCTGAATAACAGCCCGTTTACAACGACGTCCCATGAAACGATATCTCAGCATCCTCATAACCTCACAACCCATGACATAATACAAGCAGACAGCATCAGGCACTACGAATAAGTCGACAACAGTCATCACCCAGCAAATTCATCTCCAGCAGCATCATGATACGTTACAGCTTCATAATCCCACACAGCAACTCCACCGAACTGCTCGACCGACTGCTTGCAAGCATCCCGAAACGCAGCGACATCGAGACCATCGTCGTACCAGATACCAATGGACGCGGAGGTGGATGGGCACGCAACCAAGGACTGAAACAGGCGCAAGGCGAATGGCTGCTCTTTCCCGACGACGACGATTTCTACGAACAGGGATTCATCGACGTGCTCGACAGCTATGCGGACAACGACAAGCTGGAGGTCGTCTTTTTCGGTTTCCGCATGATCAACGCCGAAACCAAGGCAGAGGAATATATCCAACAGGCAGCATACATCAGCAACTTCAACAACTCTGACGAGGCTCGAACGAATGTATGTTTCAGAATCAATACGCCCTGGTGCAAGATGGTGCGCCGCTCATTTCTCGAACGATACAATATCAAATTCGAAGAAACACTCGTGGGCAACGACCGCTTCTTCAGCCTCATGGTAGCGACCTTCCTCAATATATTCGACGTCGAGCAGACCGTGCTCTACAACTACGTCCACTACAAAGCAAGCCAAACCAACCGCGCATGGACCCGCCAAAAGCTGCGCGACTACTTAGGGGTAACCATACGCTCGAACAAGCTATTCAACTATCTCGAACTCGATGCGTTCGAACGGTCCTTACCCAGCCTCTGGCTTGAAGCACTGCGAACTGGTGGCTTCAAACGAATGGTGCAGCTGTCGCTGTGCGCCTTGAAGGAACGCCGCTACTTGCAGCAGACGGCCAACGACTATATCAAGCATATTCAAGTAAACGACCCGGAAAACGTTTCTCACAAAAAATGACTAAACTGACAATCGGACTCGAAGGAGGCCTCGGCAACCGTATGCGCGTAGCAGCTTCAACCGTGGCTTTAGCTCCACACGTACAGGGCGACGTGGCTATTTTATGGACCAAACAATGGGGAATGGAATGTAGGTTCGACAGCCTCTTCATGCCCTTCGCTCAAGACAATGTGGTACTGCGCGACGCCACCTTCACCGAACGGATCAAGGCCGCTCGGCCAAGACCCAGAAACAGGCTGATAGCCAAAACGCTCAACCGCATCTTCTACAACGACGTCATCTATAACGACAGCGTCACCGCGCTTTGCGACCAGGGCTTCGACTTTGTCCGATGGGCCAACAGCGGCCCGGTACTCATGTGGACATGGTGGAACTTCTACCCCTACCCCACCTCGTTGCTCGCAAACATCTTCCAACCCCTGCCACACATCAAACAACGCATCGACGAGCGCACGGCCGACTTTGCGCCACACACCATAGGCCTACATATCCGACGCACCGACAACATCGAGAGCATCAAGGAAAGTCCCACACAGCTTTTCTACGATGCCGTCGACAAAGAACTTGAGGCGAATCCATCCACACACATCTATCTCGCCACCGACGACCAACACACCAAACAACTGTTCGCACAGCGCTATGGCAGCCAACGCATAACCACAGCACATAACCAAGCATCGCGAAACAACACACAAGGCATTGAGGATGCTGTCGTTGAGATGTACGCCCTCAGCCGCGTAAACCATATCTTTGGCTCAGCCGGCTCGTCGTTCTCGACCATCGCCGCCAGCCTGGGTGATGTACCAATCACCATCCTTCGCGCGACGGACAAGGAGCAGTTGGTCTCCTCGGCCAATTGCAGCACCCCACAGACCTAAGCAAAAAGTTTGCTGCATCATGATGAAGCAATTGCTGCATCGTGAACGAGCAATTGCTGCATCATCATCAAGCAAACAACTTTCCTAACCATTTTTCCTCCATCTTCTCATCGATTTCTCGCTATCATCCAATCAAATACGCTTCATTTCCCTATCGAATATCATTCATAGAATATGCTTTCTCATAATTCTCGTCACGCTCTGTCACACCTCTCGTCATAGTCTAATTATCAGTCAACCAACCTTCTGACCTCATCTGTGACGATGTGACAGCAAAAATCAACTTCTCACGCGCGCGAGGAAATATAAGATTCTCACACGGTGCAGCCCTAATTAGTCAAATTCTTGAAGGGTCTGCTCGAACTTGTTCCCTCATTCTTCTTACCATTTCTCGACATATCACGACACCTGCATTAAGGATCTTGGCAAACGATGGTTCGCCATCATGAAGATGCAAAAGACCAAAGCGGATGAAATCATAAAACACTTATAATGGGTTAGTGCTGGAGGAAACAAGAAAAGAAATCGCACCAAGAATGTTATATTTCCGTAAAATAATTACGGAGTTTGAGCATTTTTCTATATATTTGCAGCGAAAATACTAAAAAAGTGCTTATGCTTATCAAATTTGCCGTAAAAAACTTCCGAGGGTTTGCCGAAAGGATTGAGTGGGACTTGTCGCATCCCAACAACTACACATTCAACACATACGCCATTAAAGAGGGCATCATCAAGAATGGTATCATCTATGGCCCTAACGGGTCAGGGAAGTCGAACTTTGCCCTGGCAATTTTCGATATAGAGAATCACCTGTCTGCTAAATGGAAGAAGACGGACTATTATACGAACTTTGTTTATACCGGCGCTCCCAATTCACCCGTTGAATTCGAATATCTGTTCAAATTCGGCAATGATATTATTGAATATAGATATTCGAAGAATTCCGCCGGATTATTATTATCTGAGTCATTACGTGTGAATCAGAATCTGATTTTCAGGAAGGATGAGTCCATCTTTGAGATTGACGAGAGCCAATTTAAAATAGACGCTGCGATTAAAGAAAGCTTCAAACAAAATGTGAATAGTGTTTCTGTCATCAATTTTTTGACGGCTTCATTCCCTTTTTCACAGGATCACTATATCGTCAAACTCATTCTATTTGTGAACTCCATGTTGTGGTTCAAGAACTTGGACAGCCGTGAATTCATTGGATTAGAAACTGCCAGTTTTAACATAGAAGAATTTATTATTCAAAACAATTATGTTGAAGACTTTACAGATTTCTTAGCAAAGGTAAGTGACCAGCATTTCAAGTTTGTAACACCCAAAGAAGGCGACAAGAATCTTTACTGTGAGATAGATGGAAATACCATTCCCTTCCTTTTAATGGCATCTACGGGAACTCAAGCATTGGAATTACTATATGTTTGGATTAAAAGGATGTCAGCAGCTTCGTTTGTCTTTATTGACGAATTCGATGCCTTCTATCATTTCAAGTTGGCTTTCGAAGTCTGCAAACAATTGTTCCATCTCGATTGCCAAGTGTTCACATCTTCTCACAACACCTATCTAATGACGAACGATTTGCTTCGCCCCGATTGCAACTTTATTCTACAAAACAACAAGATTAAGCCCCTGCATGCTTGCACAGATAAAGAATTGAGATTCGGACATAACATCGAGAAACTATTCCGTGGAGGTGCATTTGAGGTATGATACTATTTATATTTGAAGGCAAGGACGACAAGACTTATTTCGAGTCTATCAAGCGCCTTTTCTTTCCAGAGAAGTCGGAGACCTTCGTATGCACATATAATAGCAACATCTATTCGCTCTATACAAAGCTGAAAGCTCATGACGCGCTGAATGGAAAGTTGGAAGTTAATACCGTGTCCGTTTTCAAGGAAATCCTGACAGAAAAAGGTGACAACACATTAAAGGACATCAGAGAAGACGAGGTTTCAGAAATCTATCTCTTCTTTGACTACGATTTCCAGGAGAAACATAGAACGCTCGAAGAGAACAACAAACATCTGAGCGAGATGCTTGACTATTTCACAGACGAGACGGGCAACGGCAAGCTCTACATTAACTATCCGATGGTAGAATCGCTTCGCTACACCAAAGAATTGCCAGACAACGATTATTGGAGCTATACAGTAACTCGTCAGAAGTGCCAAGAGGATAGTTTCAAGCACCAAGTTCACGAGTTCTCATTCTACAAGTCAAATCTGGAATATCTCGTGCTCACCATCAAACCTGCAGACGACGAAACCAAGATTCAGCAGAAGACAGATACGGCCAAAACAAATTGGCTTCATCTTGTCACAATGAACACAAGCAAGGCTAACTACATTTGCAATGACAAGGCCGAGCTTCCTGAAGAAGTTAATTCACAGAAAGAGATATACGATAATCAACTTGCCAAGTATGTAGATACAGAAGAATGCAAGGTTGCCATCCTCAATGCGTTTCCGATATTCTTATTCGACTACTTTGGCAAAAAGATTGTCAGTGACAGAAAAGAAACAGACAGAACCGAATAAATATGGCAAACAAAGAACCTGGATACATTAACGCTATCGGAGCCTATCAAGGTGCCAAGTATTTCTCGTATAATGGAAAGGTGCTGGATGAGATAAGGAAAGAAAATGAAGTATAATAAGAAGAGAAAATATGGGTGATAGTTATTACGGCAACATCCTCGAAGAGGAATTGAAGAACAAGGTCGCAGCAGACCTTTTCCCGGATTTCGACTGCACGCAAATCATCGGACGCGTCGATTTCTGTGTCTGCGTACCCGCCGATCCGTTGGGGCTGAACGAACCAGAACCGCTCTTGTGGGCCGAGGCCAAGAAGGGCACCGGACACGATATCTATGAATCGTTCATACAGCTCATCCTGACGCTCGGCAAGGAACGCCCACAAGACCGTATGCTACCGCCCGCCTTCCTCGGAGCCTTTGATGCAGCGAAGATTGCCTTCCTGCCTTACAGCACCATCCTCGAAGTGTTACGTCAGAACGACTTCAATTGGAACGTAGCGCCCAGCGACCACTCGACCAAGGAGTTTCACCAACTCATGGACTTGCTCACGGACAAGCTACACTCCGGCCTCGAGATCTACGACTTCGAGCACGATGTCAAGGAACTGACCCATTTCATCCTACACAACTTCCGACTGCGCAAGTCTGGTACAAGGCATATACGCATCAACAAGAACAACTTCACACACATCTACCTGAAGTGGCTCGAAGCTGTCAAGCCCACCATTAACATCAACTGGGACTTAGCCAAAGAGGCAGGCATCATCGATGCCGACTTTTATCTGGCCGACATTCTATCTAAAGAGAACAACACGCTGGGCGAGAAGCTGTTCGTGCTGTTACAGACTGACCATTACCTACTTGACCGCCGCGTCAACGATTTCGGGCTGACCGACTTCATGCGTGCCGAATTCTCAGACAAGCAGCAGGCACACACCCAGTTTTGGAACCGCTATGCGCGTCCACCACGCCGTGAGTATTGGGATTATATCGTCAACCGCCGCGACCTGTTAGTGCCACAAGACGTGCGTGAGCGCAAAGGCAGTTTCTTCACACCTGCCCGCTGGGTGGAACTGTCGCAACAATACATCGCCGCCGAACTGGGTGAGAACTGGCAGGAAGAGTACTACGTATGGGATTGTTGCGCAGGAACGGGCAACCTCTTGGCAGGTCTCACCAATAAATACAACATCTACGCATCTACGCTCGACCGCGCTGACGTACAGGCTATGCGCCAACGCATCAACAATGGTGCCAACCTCCTCGAGAGCCACGTCTTCCAGTTTGACTTCCTCAACGACCCGCTGCTCGACAGCACCGACAAGGAGGGTCATATCATAAAATCAAAATTACCCGACTCTCTTCAAGACATTATCCGTGACCCGGAGAAGCGGAAGAAGCTGGTGGTGTATATCAATCCACCATATGCAGAGGCAGGTGACAGCAAGCAACTGTCAGGTACAGGAAAAAATAAAACTGACGTCGCTGTTAAGACCACTGTTTACCAAAAATATTTGGATAAAATCGGTATTGCTGGGCGTGAACTCTATGCACAATTCATTATCCGAATATATGACGAACTCTCTACAGCGGTGCTTGCACAATTTTCAACTTTGAAAATTGTGCAAGCACCGAACTTCCGTGAGTTCCGGGGGCAATTCCGGGCGAAGCCCGGTCGATTTTTCCTTGTTCCTGCCAACACATTCGACAACGTGCGGGGACAATTCCCGATTGGCTTTTTTATATGGCATACAGAACAAAAGGAAACTATCAAGGGGGGGTACGCTGATGTCTATGATAGTAAAGGCAACTTCCTGCAAACCAAGTTCATCACGAGCTATGACAATGAAACAGGTAATATAGTTAAATGGATTATAAGTTTTAATGATGAAAAGGGTCTGCATTTGGGCTATCAGCATAATCCTAAAAACGATTTTCAACATCAAACACAAGTTTTTGTAGTCAATGAAAAGGCTCAACTCCCGACCCCAAGAGGATGGTGGATTACAGCAAGAAATCTCATTCAACATACTATCTTTTTCTCTGTCCGCCTTTGCATCGAAGCCACGTGGCTGAACGACCGCGACCAATTTCTTTATCCCTACGAAGGTTGGCAGACGGACACGGAGTTTCAGAACAACTGCCTCGTCTATACCCTTTTCCATGGTCAGAACCGCATCAGCGCCGCACACGGAACCAACCACTGGATACCTTTCACCGAGACAGAAGTAAGCGCACAAGAGAAGTTCGAAAGCCACTTCATGAGCGACTACATCGCGGGGCGTTTGCCACAAGAAGCGGCTACGGTCATCGAAGCAGACTTATTCACCGAGGCCGAAGTTGAAACCACTACGCCCCAGCCACTAACGTTCTCACCCGAAGCCGCCGCCGTCATGGACGCAGGCCGTGAACTATGGCGCTATTATCACAAACAACCCATAGCCGCCTTGCACCCCAACGCTTCATTCTACGACATCCGCCTCCATTTCCAAAGCACCAAGACACTTCCCAGCGGACGCCAACAGATGAACACCGAGAGTAACGACGCAACCTATACCGCCCTCATCACCACCCTGCGCCAGCGCATGAAAGCTTTGGCCCAAGCTATTGAGCCCAAGGTATACGAGTATGGTTTCCTGAAATAAAAAGCTACATTCTTCAAATACTATCACATGGAAGATGACCGTTTATATGGATTAAGCACATTGATAGAGAGTGTTATAAAAACCATACAAAAAATAAAAGATTCTCTTTCTTCTTGGGCTGGAGATCAGAGAATTGATGATTTCCTTAAAGCTCTATTTAAGGAGTATAATAAAATGCTCTTTGAGTTAAATGTAAATTGTGAGTATGACTTCTTGTCACCCAAACAATTACAAACTATAGAACTTATAGAGCGTCGGATTGTTCAGAGTCTAAAAGATTATTATAATGGACATTTGTATGGAGCTATTGGAGAGATTGATTTTCTACTACAAGATATCAATTTAATCAATGGATTCAATATCTCAACTTTACATGAAAACGACATCTGGTATAGGGGACGTATAAAAGAAGAAGGCATGCGCCTGTATGAAAGAAAAGAGATGTTCCATATTCCTAATCATATGCGTGAAAAGGTAAATAATCAACGGTTTAGTCTTAATGGATATCCATGTTTGTATTTAGGAAAATCTATATGGGCATGTTGGGAAGAGTTAAATGAGCCACATCTTGACGACATTTGCTTTTCTGCATTAAAGATAACGAAAGAAATCAAAGTTTTAGATTTGTCTATACCTATAAATGAGATGATTGAAAATAAAACTTCAGATGAACTATTGACGTTATTAATCACAATGCCATTAAGTATCGCATGTTCTGTAAAGACACTAAACGAAAAAGCTAATTTTAAATCAGAATATGTAATTCCTCAGCTTCTAATGGCAAATTTGATAAACTCAGAGTATTTTGAGGGCTTTGTCTTTACATCTACAAAACGGAATCCAGCATTAGAATGGAGCGAGAGTTACTTGCAGAATGTTGTATTACCAATAGAAGGTGATTTTGATGACGATGGTTTGTGTGTTAACCTAAAGGAGAGATTTTGTATTACAGATTCTATATGCTATAAATATGAGTTTCTTAAATCAAGCATCTCTAATATGATACCGGCATCTTCTAAAGAAGTGGAAGCCGCACTAGATGGAGTATTTTGCGGAAAGAAGCATAAAGAAAAAGATGAGGATATGTATCCAAGAGCTTTGTTTGGACAAATGGAGGATTTATTGAAAAAGAAAGAATTCTTACAGATTAACTGAAGAAGGAATATGAAACGTTTTAAATTATTTACATATATAGCAACGGCTTTATGTTCATTCTTTGTCATAGGCTTCTATTTCTGGAATTTTCACGGTGATTTAAGTTGTCAATTAAAGGACTGGAGTGATTTTGGCACCTATATTAGCGGAATATTGACACCTTTGTTAGCCATAATTAATATTGTCGTCCTAGTCGAATTGACCATAGCAATCTCAAAGATAGACAGTAGTCGTTCGAAAACAGAAATAAAAGCACAGAAAGATTTGCTTCTCATACAAATGAGAAGACAGTCTATTGAATCTTTCTGTCAAGTCTTGAATCAATATTTTGATAATAAGTATTTGAAAGAAGATCGAGGAAAAGCCACGTCCTTTGCTTCTGAATATTTAAAACGTTTTCTTGATATTGATTATAAATACTTTGACTTTGGTAAAAGCGAAATCGTTAGACATAAAATATGTTCTTTAAAACTAGCGATTGATATGGTACATAGTGATATAGAAATAGGAAATGGTTTGAACAGTGAGAAGTACCTACATGCCTTAACCATCAAGGATGAGATTGTCGGTGATTTACAAGCGAATGTGCTCGATATCATAAACAAAATTGATTCCGAAGGCAAACCATTCTAAATAGTCATATGATATAAGACTAACTCTATAAACATCCATGAGGTAAGATGTAAGAAGTTAAAAATATGATGTATGAAGTATGAGGTTAGAGGTAAGAAGTAACAAACAATAACAACAGTAACAAAACAATTATGGTTAATGGTTAATGGTTCAAGGTTAAGGGTTATAGAACAATAGAATAGAAATCGAGAACGTTATAGAAATAAAGTAAGACGAGATATGACACAGGAGAATAAAGACTTATTGATGAAGTTGCTCCAACAGCATAAGGCGTTGGGCGTCTCTGATCAGATAGACTTCGACAAGTTCTATCTCTACTCCATCATCACGCACTCTACAGCCATCGAGGGCAGTACGGTGACTGAGGTTGAGGCGCAACTGCTGTTCGACGAAGGCATCACCAGCAGCAAGCGAACCATGTTGGAGCAGCAGATGAACCTCGACCTGAAAGTGGCTTACGACTACGGACGTGAGTGGATTAAGCAACACGAACCCATTACCGTTGACTGGCTCGTATTGTTGGCATCGAAGGTGATGGCTCGTACAGGCAGCGAGTATCACTCGATAGGTGGTGATTTCTCTGCGGCTAAGGGTGAGTTGCGCAAACTGAATGTGACTGCCGGCACGGGTGGAAAGTCATATCTGGCATATCAGAAGGTGCCTGCACGTTTGGCTGCGTTCTGCGAGGAACTTAATCAACGCCGAAAAGCCATTGATCCAACTGACGTAGCCGCTGTCTATGACCTCAGCTTCTGGGCGCACTTTGAGCTCGTGACTATCCATCCTTGGGCTGATGGTAACGGGCGTACCTGTCGATTGCTGATGAACCTTCTGCAATGGGAGTTTGATGTGTTGCCGACTAAGGTACTCAAAGAGGATAAGGCAGAATATATCCAGGCGCTGATAGACACTCGCGAGAGTGAAGACCTCAATGTCTTTCTTAACTGCATGGCTCGCCATCATTGCCAACACCTGCAGACAGATATCGACCAATTCATAAAGTCTGTGGCATCAGATTTGGTCGATAAACAAGATCTGAAGCGGAAAATGGTCGATAAATGGTCAATCAAACCCTCTTTGGCAGAGAAAATGGTCGATATTATGGAATACGTGGCCGATAAAGACCAGATAACGACAGAGGCAATCGTTAGTCATTTCGGTTTCAATCCCACTACTGCCAAGCGTTACCTTCGCCAGCTCACAGAGTTCGGTTACTTGGAGGCTCATGGCGGGAATAAGAATAGGATGTATACGAAGAAATGATTATTTGCTTACTCTAGGTAGGGTGTAGGCATACTCTACCCATACTCTAAGCTGCTTCTAAGTTTACTCATAAGTATGGCAACAGTATGGCAAGAGTGAGTCGTCTTGGTGGCAATATATATATGACTAACTCAATAAACAAACTTTATAAGGACTGATAAATTTAAGCACTATGACTACAAGAAATCTTTTACTCAGCCTGCTCTTCGTGAGTGGTAGCACTTACGTGGCAGCCCAGAAGACTGCTGGCGGCGGCATCTCACAGCAGATGCTCTCGACCATCGAGAAGGCACAACCTAACAACGGAAGCAATGCAGCCTACCGCGCGCTGTCCAATGCTATCGCCGTCAACGCTATCGACGACATTGCCAAGAACCGCAAGAATGCAGGCCCCTTCGACACGCAGTTCAGCGTGGAGACGCCTAAGCAGAGCATCACCGACCAGAAGTCGAGCGGCCGCTGCTGGATGTTCTCGGCCATGAACGTCCTGCGTGCCGACTTCGCCCGCCAGCACGATGACTCGCTCACTGTAGAGCTGTCGCAGGACTACCTCTTCTTCTTCGACCAGTTGGAGAAGGCCAACCTGATGCTGCAAGGCGTCATCGACTGTGCCAAGGAACCGATGGAAAGCGAGCGCGTGCGTTTCTTCTTCCACTCCCCTATAGGCGATGGCGGCACCTACTGCGGCCTCGTAGACCTTGCACCCAAGTATGGTCTGGTGCCGGCCGAAGTGGTTCCCGAGACTTACTCTGCCGAGAACACGTCGAAGATGCGGCAGCTCATCACGTCAAAGCTGCGCGAATACGGCCTTGAACTACGTCGCATGGTGGCCGACAAGAAGAAAACAGATGCCATCGCCAAACGTAAGACCGAGATGCTCGGTGAGGTGTACCGCATGCTCACGCTGACCCTCGGCGAGCCCGTCAAGGAGTTCGACTACGCCTTCAAGGATAAGAACGGCAAGACGCGCACGGCCGTGAAGCACTACACGCCGCAGTCGTTCTACGCCGAACTCATGGGCGGCCGCCAGCTCGAAGGCTCATTCATCATGGTGATGAACGACCCGCGCCGCGAATATCATAAGACCTATGAGGTGGAATGGGACCGCCACAGCTACGACGGCACCAACTGGAAGTACCTGAACCTGCCGATGGAAGACATCGAGGCGCTGGCCATTGCCCAGCTGAAGGACGGCCGCAAGCTCTACAGCAGTTACGACGTAGGCAAGCAGCTCGACCGCAAGCGCGGCTATGCCGACACGGAGAACTTCGACTACGCCTCGCTCATGGCCACGACGTTCTCCATGAACAAGGCCGACCGCATCGCCACCTTCGACAGCGGCTCGACGCACGCCATGACGCTCACGGCCGTAGACCTCGACGCCGAGGGCAAGCCTCTAAAGTGGAAAGTGGAGAATTCGTGGGGCGCCTCGTGGGGACAGAGCGGCTACCTCATCATGTCGGCCCGTTGGTTCCGCGAATATATGTTCCGCCTCGTTGTCGACAAGCAATACGTATCCGAAAAACTGCTGAAGGAATACGAGCAGAAGCCTACGATGGTGATGCCCGAAGACCCGTTGTTCCAAGTCTCGGATTAATGACAAGCTACAAATAACTAATGACAAGTTACGAATGATGAATGACTAATGACGAATGCAAGTAACTTCCTGCGTGGAAAGGTAAATTGTTGATTCGTCATTACGAGCGGAGCGAAATTGATTATTGGTCATTCCTCCCGTTCCTTTATTCTTCATCAATAATAATGAATTGCGAAATATGAATTCAAAAAACCGTCTTGAGTGGTTAGATGCCCTGCGAGGGTTTACGATGATTCTCGTGGTGCTCAACCACACCTATGGTTTTGGCTTCGACACGAACACGAAATACTCGATGTTCATGTCCCTATGTCTCTTGTTCCGGATGCCCCTCTTTTTCTTTATCAGCGGGTTTCTGGCATACAAGGCAAGCTTCTCGTGGACAGCAGCCGACACGGGTGCACTCGTCAAGAAGAAGCTTCGGGTGCAGATTATTCCTACACTCGTTTTCATGACAGCCGAGATAGCCCTAACGGCCAAACACTTCTGGGCGCGGATGGGCGAAGCATGGGAAAGCCCCACAAAGGGTGGCTACTGGTTCACCTTGGTCTTGCTGGAGATGTTCCTTGTGTATTATGCGATTTGTTGGATAGCAGCCCTTGCGGCGCCCTCTCAAGGAGGGGCATCCGATTCCGACAGCAGGTCTGAGGATCTGCCCGCCTCCCCTCGGAGAGGAAGGGAGGGGACGCTCCTTCTCATTGTCTTCCTTCTCTCGCTCTTCGCCTACGCCACACTCTACATGCCGCGATGGTTCACTTGGCGCACGCTACCCTTCTTCCGCTACACCAGCATCACGGAGCTGGCCCGATACATGCAGTTCTTCCTCCTCGGTAACTTCGTACACCGCTACTGGGGACAATTTCAGAAACTCATCGACAGCAAATGGTTGTTGCCATTGCTCATAGCCATAGCCTTCCTCGGTGCGGGCGACTACCTCAAATGGCATAACCTCCGGATGGAATGGGCCAATCTGCCGCGTACGCTGGCCATGTATGCCTTCGTCATCATCATCGTAGCAACTTTCAGGCACTACTCCGCTACGTTCTCAAAGGAGAACCGGGTAGGCCGTGCGCTGCAATTCATTGGCGTCCGTACGCTTGACATCTACCTCATTCACTATTTCTTCATCCCTAAGCTGCCCGATGTCGGCGTATGGTTCAAGGCTCACCCCGAGAACTTCATCCTCGAAGGCACCATCGCCCTCATCCTGGCCCTGCTCGTTATAGCATTCGCCATACTAACAAGTCAGGTGCTCCGCGTAAGTCCCTTCCTCAAGAAGTGGCTCTTCGGAAGAGAAAGCAGGAATGAGAAATGAAGAATATCTCACCGCTCGTCATGGAGAGTCAAAGTTTCCTTTCAAGCCAGGAGTAACTTTCATTCGTCAATCGTCATTCATAACTCGTAACTTATCAGCAGGAACCTAATTTCTCACCAATCGTTAATAGACAGCCATGCCATCCCCCGTTGCACTCTTCGTCTACAACCGCGCCGACAACACGCGCAGGACTATAGAAGCCTTACTGGCCAACACCCTCGCTACGCAGACCGATCTCTATGTCTTCTCAGACGGCGGGCGCGACGAAGAGTCGTGGCGAGCCGTGCGCGAAGTACGAACCTTGCTGCATGAAGTGGAGGCCGAAGTTTCGCGTACGCGAACATTAAATAGTATTACTATAGTAGAGCGCCCTACCAACTACTATCTCGAGCGCAACATCATTGAGGGCATAAACCAGGTCTTTGAGCAACACGACACCATCATCGTCCTCGAAGACGACATCGTCACAGCTCCACATTTCCTCCAGTTCATGAACGATGCCTTCCGCCTTTACAAAGATGACAAGCGCGTGATGCACGTGAGCGGCTTCACGAGGATAGAGCCTCGCCCAGCTCGGAATGAAGAACCAAGAAGAATGAAGGACGAAGAATCTCGCTTTGCAGGGAATGAAGAATACGAGTCTTCTTCAAGTTCTGAAGGTGAAACTCATTCATCATTCGCCATTCGTCATTCATCACAACAAGAAGGCGAAACCGAGATGCTTCATTCTTCATTCTACTTCTCTCCTTTCATGGCTGGATGGGGCTGGGGAACATGGCGCGACCGATGGAACGGGCATTTTTTGCACTTTGGCTCGCGGGAAGAGGCACTTAAGGGTCTTACGCCAAGCAACCGCGAAGCCATAGAGTATGGGGGCGTCTTCCCTTGCCTGAAGGACCTTGACCGCAGCCCCATACCCTGGGACATCTGTTGGAGTATAGCTATTCGTCAGTGTGGTGGCCTTTGCCTCTACCCCACGCACACCCTTGTGCGCAACATAGGACTCACGGGTGGCACACACTATGGCTTAACAGACCTTCAATTTTCTCTTTTTAAATTCCACTTCTCTCTTAATCTGAGTCGCCTTTTGTGGCACTACGACTACGACCGCGAACCCTACGAAGGAAAGATAGAAGTAGTCTATGAAGAGCCCGCCGTCAGCCAACAGATAGAAGCACAGATGCACGAGGCCCTCACCGATTGGGGTATACGCTACACATGGCTTGGCCGCGTCCTCCGGTTCCTCTACCAGCGGATAAAGGGCCGCCGCTAAATTTTCACCGCCTACGCTACTCTCTCTGCCAATCCAGAGTCTCTAAGAAAACCTTTCTCTTTTATCAGCCTTCTTATTTCATCTTTCACCGTTTCTTTTCTTACCTCCTCTGCAACGAAAGGTGACACTTCTGCACGCGCTCATGCGGACCAACTCTTTCATGTCCCAAAATCCCTTTTCACCCTTCACTCTACTTTCTTTAGCCGACTCGGCCGACCTACATCGCAAGCGCAAGTCCGCCCATACACACCTTCTTGATTAGGTTGCCGCGTTAAATAATCATAAAAGTTGAGCATTGTTGAAGTGTTTGTTGCATAAAAAAGATAAGTTTGTAAAAGAAAGCAAAAAAGATATCTTTTGTTGATCTTTTATATAATAGATTGTTATGAGTAAATCGCACCAACAAAGCTTTCCACGGATGAATAAGGCACGCCTGACGGAAGAGCTGGTAGCCTACTTTCAAGCTCATGCAGGCGAACTGATTGACATCAAGACTATTTTCCGCGAGCTGCACTTGAAGACGCACCCAGCTAAGCTGCTATGCATGGATGTGCTGGACGACCTGCTGATGGACGACTTCATCATCGAGCAGGCACAGATGCGCTATCGCCTGGCCGATACGACGTCGGTCATGGAGGGTACGTTCCAGCGTAAGCATAACGGCAAGAACACGTTCCTGCCCGACGACGGCGGCGAACCCATTTTGGTGGCAGAGCGCAACTCGATGCACGCCATGGACGGCGACCGTGTGCGCATTCAGATGATGGCACGCCGCCGCGGACATGTGCGCGAAGCACAAGTGACGAAAATTATTCAGCGCGCTGACAAGCAGTTCGTTGGTAAGCTCAGCGTGAGCCGCGACTTCGCCTTCGTACTCACCGAGGACCGCACGCTCTCCAACGACATCTTCATCCCGAAGGGTCAGCTCAAGGGAGGCAAGTCGGGCGACAAAGTCATCGCCAAAATCATCGAGTGGCCTGAAGGGTCGAAGAACCCAATAGGAAAAATTGTAGAGGTGTTGGGTAAATCGGGCGAGAACGAGACCGAGATGCACGCTATTCTGGCTGAGTTCGGGCTGCCTTACACCTACCCCAAGGCCGCCGAGGACGCCGCCCGCCATATCGACGCCACCATCACAGAAGCCGACATCGCCGAACGTGAGGACTTACGCGACCGCACCACCTTCACTATTGATCCGCGCGATGCCAAGGACTTCGACGATGCACTCTCTTTCCGCGAAATCAAAGATCGTAAATCATATGGTCAATTATACGAGATCGGAGTCCACATTGCCGATGTCTCGCACTACGTTACCGAAGGTTCCATCATTGACAAGGAAGCCGTGAAGCGCGGCACGTCGGTTTACCTCGTAGACCGCACCATTCCGATGCTGCCCGAGCGTCTTTGCAATGAGATATGCTCGCTGCGTCCCGACGAGGACAAACTCACCTACAGCGTCATCTTCGAGATGAACGAACGGGCAGAAGTCAAGAGCTGGCATCTGGCTCATACCGTGACGCGCAGCGACCGACGCTTCACCTACGAGGAGGTGCAAGCGCTCTTGGAAGCCCGCGGCGAGGCCAGCCCCGAGGACTACCATGCCCCTGGCGACCATGCTCCACAGTCTGGCGCCGAGTTCGACGGCGACAAGGCAAAAGGCCTACGCCCGACGGAAGACTTCGCCACAGAGCTCATCACGCTGAACCGTTTGGCCAAGATACTGCGCGAGAAGCGATTTGCCAATGGAGCTGTGGATTTCGACCGCCCCGAGGTGCGCTTCGACATTGATGAGAAAGGTCATCCTATAGGCACCTACTACAAAGTAGCAAAGGATGCCAACAAGCTCATCGAGGAGTTTATGTTGCTGGCAAACCGCACAGTGGCCGAGAGCATAGGAAAGGTGACACGCGTCAAAGGACAGAAGAACAGCGTCAAACCAAAAGTGCTACCCTATCGCATACACGAGCAGCCCGACCCCGATAAGCTGATGAACCTCTCGCAGTTCGTTGCCAAGTTCGGCCGTAAACTGAAGACTACAGGCACCCGCCAAGAAGTTTGCCGCAACATTAATAAACTGCTTCACGAGGTGCAGGGGCAGAAGGAGCAGAACGTAGTGGAGATGGTGGCTCTCAGGGCCATGATGAAGGCCAAGTATTCGACAGTGAACATCGGTCACTATGGCCTCGCCTTCGACTACTATACCCATTTCACCTCACCCATCCGCCGCTATCCCGACCTCATGGTGCATCGTCTCCTCACCCGCTATGCTGACGGGGGCCGCTCGGCCAATCAAGAGAAGTACGAAGCGCTGTGCGAACAGTGTTCCGACATGGAGCAGACTGCAGCCTTGGCCGAACGCGCCAGCATCAAATACAAGCAGGTGGAATTCATGGCCGACAAGATCGGTCAGGAGTTCGACGGCATCATCTCGGGCATCAACGAGTTCGGTATATATGTAGAGCTCACCGACTCGAAATGCGAGGGTATGGTGCCGCTGCGCGACCTCGATGACGACTACTACGAGTTCGACGAGCGCAACTATCAGCTCCTCGGACGTCGCCACCACCGCCGCTACACCCTTGGCGACCCTATCCGCATTCGCGTAGCCCGCGCTAATCTCGACAAGAAACAGCTCGACTTTGCTCTGGCAGAAGAATAGTTATGAACCTATTACATCGCATATTCCGTTTCTACTACGATGGATTCCGCTCGATGACCTTGGGGCGGACGCTGTGGCTGATTATCGGCATAAAGCTCTTTATCATGTTCGCCATCCTCAAAGTCTTTTTCTTCCCCAACTTCCTCAAGCAGAATGCAGGCAAGGGACATGAAGCCGAGTTCGTGGCGACGGAACTGAACAAAAGAGCAGATCAGCAGTAACCATCAAGCCCTAACCAACCCGTAGTCACCGTTGTACAAATTCAACAGCACCAAAGGGCAACACATCAAAGCCCTAACCGTCCAGTATGTTGCCGTTGTACGGCAACCCATTACCTCAAAAACCTCTTACCCTCACTACCTTAAAACCTTAACTGTATATGGCAATCCTCACCTCTCTTATCAGCCTACTGCAAGCCTCCCTTCCCGAGCAAGGAGGAGCGCTCTCATCCGTAGACTGGGCGCGGGCACAGTTTGCCCTTACCGCCATCTATCATTGGCTTTTCGTGCCACTGACTTTGGGTCTCGGCCTCATCATGGCCATCATGGAAACAAAGTACTATCGCACAGGCAACGATTTCTGGCGTCGCACGACGCAGTTCTGGCAGCGACTCTTCGGCATCAACTTCGCCATGGGAGTTGCCACCGGCATCATCCTCGAGTTTGAGTTCGGCACCAATTGGTCTAACTATTCATGGTTCGTAGGCGACATCTTCGGCGCCCCACTGGCTATCGAAGGCATAGTAGCCTTCTTCATGGAGAGCACCTTCGTGGCCGTGATGTACTTCGGATGGGACAAGGTTTCACGAGGCTTCCATCTTGCTTCGACGTGGCTCACATGGCTGGGCGCCAGCATATCTGCCTGGTGGATTCTCGTTGCCAATTCATGGATGCAGTACCCTGTAGGCTGCGAGTTCAACCCCGACACGATGCGCAACGAGATGACCTCTTTCTTCGACGTAGCCCTCTCGCCTTTCGCCATCGACAAGTTCCTGCACACAACCATATCCTCTTGGATCATCGGTGCAGCTTTCGTAGTGGCTGTGGCCGCCTGGTACCTGCTGAAGAAGCGTGAGGCCGAACGCGAGATGGCACTGAAGAGCTTGCGCATTGGCGCTATCGTCGGTCTCATTGCCTCCATCGGAGCCGCCATCACAGGCGACGAAAGCGCCTACAAAGTTGCCGAAGTTCAACCCATGAAGCTGGCAGCTATGGAAGCCCTCTACAACGGAGGCACAGACGTGAGCCTCACAGGCATAGCAGCCATCAACCCCTTCAAGCAGCCCAACTATAAGGAAGAGAAGGAAGCGCCCTTGCGCTTAGCCATCCCCAATGGCCTCAGCATCCTCGCCACTCGTTCGCTTCATGGCTTCGTGCCTGGTGTGAACGACATACTCAACGGCTACACCAAGGCCGACGGCACGGTGGAACCTTCGGCCAAGGAGAAGATGCAGCGCGGACGCACCGCTATAGAAGCGTTGGCGGCCTATCGACAGGCTAAGACCGACGGTGCCGACGAGGCTACAGTGGCTCCCCTGCTCGCAACCTTGAAAGAAAACATGCCCTATTTCGGCTACGGCTTTATCAAGGACGAGGCCGAGCTGGTGCCCTACATCCCCGTCAACTTCTGGGCTTTCCGCATCATGGTGGGCCTCGGTTCGCTGTTTATCCTTTTCTTTGCCTTTGTGCTGTTCCTGGATTGGAAGAAGAAGGGTTTCCTCGCACCAAGTGCCCTCAACACTGAGCTCTCAACGTTCAACAAGGCTACACTATGGGTGGCCATCATCCTGCTGCCTTGCGCATACATCTGCTCAGAGAGTGGCTGGCTTGTGGCCGAGTTCGGACGTCAGCCTTGGACTATTCAGGATATGCTGCCTGTCTCAGCGTCCGTGTCAGACATCAGCTCCGGAGCGGTAGCTACCACGTTCTGGCTTTTCCTCATACTCTTCACTACCATGCTTGCCGTGGAGATCAACATCATGCTCAAACAAATCAAAAAGGGACCACAACTATGACATACTCATTCCTGCAGCACTATTGGTGCTTTGTTGTCGCCCTTCTCGGCGCCATCCTCGTGTTTCTGCTCTTCGTTCAAGGAGCCAACTCGGTAGCCGGCAGCCTCGGCTACACCGAACAAGGCCGTCGCCTCGTCTATAACTCCACGGGCCGCAAGTGGGAATTCACCTTCACTACCCTCGTTACCTTCGGCGGAGCCTTCTTCGCTTCCTACCCGCTGTTCTACAGCACCTCGTTTGGCGGTGCCTACTGGCTCTGGATGATTATTCTCTTCACATTCGTGGTGCAAGCCGTGAGCTACGAGTTCCAAAACAAGATAGGCAACTTCTTTGGCCCAAAGATCTTCCAGTTCTGCCTCACCCTCAACGGCATCCTCGGTCCGTTGCTCCTCGGCGGTGCCGTAGCCACGTTCTTCGAGGGCAGCAACTTCATCGTCGAAAAGAACAACCTCATCGACGGTGCAGCCCTCACTCCCATAATCAGCCATTGGGCCAACGCCTCGCATGGCCTCGACGCCCTCTTGAATCCCTGGGTCCTTGTCTTCGGCTTTGCCGTCGTCTTTCTGGCTCGCACGTTAGGCATCCTGTATGTGATGAACAACGTCGATGACGAGGACATCCGTTCGCGTGGCAGTGTGCGCCTTATCGGAGCCGCCGTGCCCTTCGTCATCCTATTCGTAGCTTACCTTGTCCACCTGTTGTTGAAGGACGGTTTTGCCTATGACCCTGCCACGGGCATCATCTTCATGGAACCTTACAAATACCTGCACAACTTCATCGACATGTGGTATCTGTCCGTCATATTGCTGATAGGCGTAGTGCTCGTACTTTACGGCATAGGCAAGACCATCGTCTCGAAGAACTACGTCGGCGGCATCTGGCCCGCAGGCATCGGCACCATACTGACCGTGCTTGCCCTGTTGCTCTGCTCGGCATGGAACAATACTGCCTACTACCCTTCGACGGCCGACTTACAGTCGTCGCTCACCATGCAAAATTCCTGTAGCAGTGAGTTCACGCTCCGCACAATGTTCTACGTTTCGCTACTCGTTCCCTTCGTTCTGGCCTACATCGTCTATGCATGGCGCGCCATTGACCGCAAAAAGATTACCGCCAAAGAGATCGAGAACGCTGAACATGCTTACTAAGCAGCCCGTTCACAAGGCACTATCGGAGATAATTATCTTTAGGAACAAATCCCGTACACTAAGCTTCGAACCACCTTACTGTACAAAAAGTGAAATCCGGACTGAATCTCGTTTGAGATTCAGTCCGGATTTTTTTACATCATCACAACCCAACTACCGTTGTCCGATAAACACAGGTGCGGCCATCCCAAGTCTTTGCAACACAGGTGTCCGGATGGTCAACCTTACATGACAGGCCCTCCTTAACCCGTTAGATTACCATCCGCTTAAAGGACAACAGGCAGTACTATAAACGTAAATGGGTTGCCGACTGCCGAAGGATAGCGCAAAAGACCGCAAGAGCCAGCTCATAGCGGCAAGCCTCAGCGCTGAGAACCACCGAACGATAGTGCAAAAAGCCCCATCCAAATGGCTGATTCACCCTTCACGGCCAACACAATTGCAGAACGCACCCAACCGTTTTGATTATTCCAAGGTCATGGAATAATCTCAGCAGCCGTATGACTTGCCGTCTTCAACCAAGCGAAAAAGCTTGCGCAGTCTGGCTTAACGACCTCTACGATGGATGCTTATTCCATTCTTTCAATGAACAGCCACCCCGACAGCTTCACGCCTAATACTCTGAACCGTAGGAGATGATAGAGGGGAGTTTACCGATGATACGACTATGGATATCAGCTGTAAGGTTGTCATAGGCCACACCCTTGTCCTTCGGCAGGGCAGCAGCCAGTGCCTGACGAGCGGCAAGCCATTGAGCAAAAGCCGACTTCAGGGAATTGACACGATTAGTCACGACTGAGTCTGCCGGAATCATGTCTGACACATCTTTGTACATTTCGTAATCCTCAGGCACAGAATGAGCTTCAATCCATTCATTCCATTCCCGGCTGCTTACGGTTTTGCCTTTCTGCCGGTAAGGCTTTCCGCCTAAGATGATGGCACGTTCCACCTCCAGTTCTGCACGTCTGTTGCTTGACAGATACTCGTAATAGCCATTGATTTCCATCGGTTTCATGCTATACCATTCACGTCTGTAAGAGACATCGTTCCAGAATGCGAAACGCGCTTCATTCAGACCATGCCATGCCTTGTATTCTTCACCCACCAACTCTGACAGGTCAGAAGGCGCATCCTCCATCCATTGCATGTAAGCTTCTATGGTGCTATAATAATCTATCATCGAATACATGTGGCTCTGAAAATTCAGCTCCATCTGCGTTTCTAAACAGAACTTTTCCATCAGATGTAGCATCTCATTCATGATGGAGTCATGCGGAACAGCCGGAACGGCTATCTGGAACGTATCGATAGCCGCATGGACAGCTTCGACCCACTGCAGCCGGTCTGTTGCATTTCCATTTGAGCGCACCAGATTTGTCATGCGCAGGAAACGATTAGCCAAGCGCAAAGCAGCGGAGTCGCGATGCGTAATCGTCAACGCTTCCTCACGTTCTGGCGAGTAGCCTGATCCGTCCTCTGTTTTCCCGTAGTTGAGCATCATATCCTCCACCTTATGCTGTTCTGCCAAGGACAGGAGGTCGCTGGCCGAGATAGGGCTTCGCACGACGACATCCTCGATGTACGCTATACTGTCGTCGCCCACAAAACCCTCGGGCACTTGCACTGTGTCGCGCGGATTGATTTTAGTTTCCGACTGGGCTGATAAGTGATAGCCGGAAAAAAACAGCACGGCAAAAGCCGCCACAAAAAGGAATACAAGAGATTTTTTCATACGACCTTTCCTATTATTTATGACAAAGCGACATAAGGGTCGCCACTAACCATCATTCTCCAGTCTGAATCTCCTCGGTCGCCATAGGCCGCACATCGCCATCTACCGACATCCTTACCAACATTGTGGCCGTCAAGGTTCTTGCTCAGGCTGGAAGCAGCTGAGATGTCGAAGGCCCGATAAGGAAAACATGCCGTGGTGGCCAGGCATCCGTCGGCAAACAAACTTTCGCTTACGTCCAGCGCTGCAACCTGTGGCTTGCCGAAAACACAGGTTGCCGAGGTCAACAAGAATGATGTCCTCGGCAACCATGTCTTCAGCTACGCTAAGAGTTTTTTCACAATTTCAGAGATAACGCGGCCATCAGCTTTTCCGGCCAACAGCTTATTGGCTGTGCCCATCACCTTTCCCATCTCCTTCATGCTGGTGGCACCTACTTCAGCAATGACCTTCTTCACCTCGGCCTCAATCTCCTCTTGCGAGAGTTGCTTAGGCAGATAACTCTCCAGCACTTCCACTTGTGCGAGCTCGGCATCGGCGAGTTCCTGACGTCCAGCCTGCGTGTAGGTGGTTGCCGTCTCCCTACCCTGCTTAGCCAGTTTGGCAATAATCTTCAGCGCATCGGCATCTGCGAGCGAGTCGTTGGCTCCGGGAGCGGTCTTAGCCTCAAGGAAAACCTTCTTGATGTTGCGGAGTGTCTCCAGACGCACTTTGTCATGGGCCTTCATGGCGGCCTTGATGTCTTCACTAATCTGATCAAATAATTCCATAGTATAAATATTTAGGCAAAGTCCAAGCAATGATATTCCTTGCTTTTCGATTGCAGTTTACGGCACAAAATTACTCAAAAATCCATATTATCCTGCGGAATAATCCTAATAATCGTCCGCGACCTGCTTTTTTCTGATTCAGATTTATGTTTACTCTCGGTAACAAGCAAAAATGCGAACACAAAAAAACGCCAGCGAGACAAACAAACGATTCTTGCTTGTCTCGCTGGCGTCGTGTAGTTAATAATATAAAGAAGCCTGACGTCTCTGGAACTTTTATTTCACCCCATGCTTTTCGCTCCATCGCTGGTAAAGCGGGTAGAGGCGAGCAGGACGAGTGCCGTACCAGGCATAGCCGTTACGGCGTTCATAGCCTATCTCCTCCAGCCGCCGCCGTGGCACACCGTCGCGGTCGCATACAAAGGGTTCGGCATGTTCAAGGTCGTAGTAACGTGCCCAGAGGGGCGGTGCCGTGGGATCTTTGACGAGGCGGGTATCGCGCTGATCAGAACCTCGCAGAGGTGCGTGTTCCACGCGAAAGCCAGTCAGCTTATGCGCGTCCAGCCATCGCATGGCCCCTGCCACGGCGCGCTTCACACGGCGGTCGGGACGTGGCAGTTCCATCAGTAGTTGCACGATGGCTGCGCTCTCCTGCGAGCAGTAGGCGGGCAACTCGAAAGTGCGGGCCCCTACGGGCTGTAGCGTGATGCTGTCGTGCTGCTGGCACCAAACGGTGAGTTGCCCGTCGCAAACAATCTGCGTGTTCAGGAGGCATTCAATGCCTTTGTCGAAGGCTTTGCCGATTCGGCGGCGCAACTTCCTGTCGGTCAGCTCGCCTTGGAAGGGTGGCTGCTGGCTACGCACGTCGCGCAGCAGGCGCAACGTGTTCACCATGGCATCGTCGTTGAAGGTGATTTGCCCGTGGTATCCTTTCTTCTCGGGCCAGAACTGCGGCCATCCGCCATTGGCGTACTGCCCATCGAGTAGATATGCCATGCCGCGGAGGAAGGCCTCGCGGTAGCGTGGGTCGTACGTCTGCTGGTACACGCGGGCAAGTAATCTCATCTCGCCCGTAGTGGCTCCGTTATCAATAGTGGAGTCATCCCGACGTTGCTTATCGTGCAGAATCTGGGTGCGCTCGTCCTGCGAGAGCGGTCTCGTCATGTCGATGTTCTTGGGCCAACCGCCTGTATCGCGTTGGTAGAGCAGTATCTGTTCGGCCACGAAACGGTCTTTTGCCAGCGACCTTTCGCGGTCGTCCTGTGGCATGGCTACGCTGCTATTCAGCATCATGGCGAAAGCGACGACGACAGTCTGAAAGAGATGGTAGGTTGGAAGTTTCATATCAGGAATTAAGTTATCGAATAACTGTGGACGGAACGCTATGGGAAGCGAAGCATCTCTGGAAAGATTAGGATGTTAAAGAAAAAAATGCCCGGAGCGACGAAGTAGTGCTCGACCCTTGGTTGCTTCGGGCATTCAAAGATATTCCCTGCTGAGGATGGGCAAGACCGAGGCTTCCTTTTATTTGAGGACTACCTTCTTTCCATCGTGGAGGTAGATGCCGTGGGCTGTGGGTCTGGACGAGAGGCGACGGCCGTCAAGGGTGAACCAGCCTTGGAACGACGACTTGCAGCTGACGCGCCCGTCTTTGGTCGCTTGCCCCTTCAAGAATGACGAATCAGTTTCCACTGTGCTGATGGACGTTGTCTCGCCATTGAAGTTGAGAACGAAGGCGCGGACTTAGTTTCCAGGCACTTCTGTAGAGGCCTTGATGGTGAGGTCTCCTTCCAGTTGGAAGTAGGCTCGGCAGGCGTTGACGTAGAAGCCATTGGCACTGGGGTAATAAAGAGTGTTGTCGCTGCCGAGGTAGAGATAGGTTTTCTCTGCATTTTCCTCATAGATGCCTACTGGCGAGAAGGTGCCGATGAAGTCGATGTAGTCCGTCGTTGCGTCAGAGAGGTTGTTCTTGATGGTCACGTTCTGGAACTTGAGGTCGTCCTCATGGAGGTCAAATTCTTCAGGATGATGCTTGTAACCTTCGTCCTTTGTCCAACGGATGAGATAGGGCGTGCCGACCGTCAGCTTCGTCCATGAATATTCATTCTCAGGAAGAACCTGCGTGAAGTTCAGCGTCAGCTCGCCGTTCTCGAACGAGGTGCTGCTCAGTTCTCACACGTCCACACCGTTCAGGTCATAGAGCGGAGAGTTGGTATCTATTTCGTGGTCGAAGGGTAGGCACAGCGTGTTCCAGTTGCCGTCCTTGTAGAGGGTGCGGCCTGTGAGGGTGACGCTATGCACCACCTCGCCGTTGTTCTCTAAGAGGGCAGTACTGTTGTCGGCACCATCAGCTGTCGGCGCCTGTTGTGTCGTGCCGACTCTGGACGAGCAGCCAACCATCAACGTAGCCGAAAGCACTATCATGCACGCTGCTACGCGGCGCGACTATCGCCACGTCCGCGATGCGACGTCTGCCCAAGCGCCGTGACAGTGCGGTTCTCGAAACGTTTTTTTCTCCAACTGTTCTCCTTCCATAGATGTTTTTGGCCAATATGTTTCCGTTGCAAAGTTAATGTTTTTTCAATATAAGCTGTCAAAGAAGAGACAAAAAATTGTCTATTCCCTGAATGCCTTACTGATGAGTGAACTTATGGCGACAAAATATTTCCATGCTGCAAAAAATCGAAGTTATTTATATACACCATGCCATTGTCATCTTGAAAGAACCAAACAGCATCTTCTGAAATAACAAAATTAAGCGAACTGCCATTAATACTCTTTAGGGAACATAATTCCTGCTCTCACATGATGTACCGCGTGGCCACCGGTCACGATGCCCTCTATTTTAGAGAACATAATTCCGGCTTTCACTCCTCTTCCGAAGGGATACGCAAAACCGACGCAAGATACGGTCGGTTGAGCGACAAACCGGGACCGTCAACTTTACCCGGAAAGCCCTCTTTTCCCTTTTTATTGCTGTCCGCTTCTAAGGGAAACAGGAAACGCGCCCAGCAGTTTTCATTATTCCATGGCCTTGGAATAATCTACGCACCCGTATGTATCGCGCTCTTTAACCAAATAAAAACGCCAGCGAGAGAAACAAAAACCTTTGCTTATCTCGCTGGCGTTAATTTGTTTAGGCTTAAAACCAAGCCTTAATACTCATCCTCGTTGAAGTTTAAATACCACATTGGAAACCAAGAGCTTACACTCTGCGGTGTGACTGTTGCGAAGGTTATTTGGCACTGAAATACGCTAAAAGACCGAATCACATCTGTCTTCATCACCATTACTCTCTACTATAATTCAAGGGAATTTGAATTAAGCAGGAAGTCGTAGATACTCATAGTAGTGAAGCCATGCTCATTACGATGTACCAAACATTCTT